>Ga0209810_1000496_pt1 | contig 86002 bp, 76 predicted proteins | sample Coa_R1_7_FD_187159 | JGI IMG/M metagenome (GOLD analysis project Ga0209810, IMG submission 187159) | Surface soil microbial communities from Centralia Pennsylvania, which are recovering from an underground coalmine fire - Coalmine... | ecosystem: Environmental > Terrestrial > Soil > Unclassified... | reverse complement strand
CATCGGCGGAATACCCACCACCGGCCACATCGTCGTCTCCTGCTCCGTCGAAGCTGCAATGGTTGCTGCGTTGCTTCCACTCTACGTCCCCCAGGCCCAAATTCCTGCGACTTGCGCAAGTCCGGTACTGAAATGTCTCGGCTTGCGTGCGGAACGACGAGCCCAACATCCACAGGAATGGAATGACAAAGACCACAGCGAGTACCACCATCAGGCCGTACGCGGCGGCCCGCGCCGACAGGAGGGCGAGACGATGCGAGCCGGAAGCCCGCGACACTCTCAGATCCGCGACCGCGCTAGTATTCAAGGTCGCTCCGGAGAGCCTTCATCTGCAGCAGCGTGAGGCTCAACAAGATGACAAACAGGACGACCGTGAGGGCATTGGCATAGCCGACGCTCTGATTCACAAAGGCTGACTCGTAAATGTAGTAGATGAGAGTGTAGGTGCTGTGTTGCGGGCCTCCGTGCGTCATCACATACACCGGCGCGAAGTCAAGAAACGAAAACACCGTCGTGACGACCACGACGTACATGAAGGTACGCCTCAAGAGGGGGATGGTAATCGTCCAGAGCCGCTGTAGCGCGCCTGTGCCGTCGATCGCGGCAGCCTCATAGAACTCCTGCGGGATGCCTTGCAGACCGGCCAGGAAGATGATCATCGGTAACCCCACATCCTTCCAGATCACCGCGGCCGCGATGGAGGGCAGTGCCTGATGCACATCGGTGAGGAAGTTTTGGGCGGGGATCCCCATCGCATTGAGGAGGCTGTTGACGATGCCGTATTGTGGCTGGTACATGAGATTCCATACCACCGACATGACCGCCAGCGACGTTGCGGCGGGAACGAACACCGCAGTCCGAACGATCGCCATGCCACGGAACCGCTGGTTTACAAAGATCGCCAGAGCGAAGCCCAGGGCGACTTCGAACGGAATCCGGAGGAGCGCATAGAGCCCGGTTACTTTCAGGGATGTGTAGAAGGTCGCGCTCGTGAAGATATCGTGGAAGTTCGCAAGGCCGATATACCGCCGCGCCTGACTGATCAGCGTATATTGGTCGACGGACCGGCTGACCGAGACCACGAGCGGCCACCAACGAAAGACAAGCACATCGGCCAGCGCGGGGAGCAGAAAGAGACCACCCCACACCATGCCGCCCACAGGCCGTCGACGCGCTCGGGACGCCGAGAGGACCACCGCGGTCCTCCCGGCGTCCGGGCACTCACTTGTACTTCGCCAACTGGGCATCGATGCTCTGCGTCATTTGCTTGATGCGCGCGGGGACGTCGCTGACACCGGTCGTCAAATCGGCAAGCGCAGTGCTCACACCGAGGTCAAGCTCCCGGTAGCCGACCGTCTTAGGGCGAACCACGCCCCACTGCTCAAGCGTATCCCGGAGTAGCTTGCGCGGATACGTCTTGTACACGTCGGCATGGGCAAGCGCATACCGGGAGCCGGGGACTTGCTGTAGAAACTCGAACATCATGAGCGAATTCGGGCCGTTCGCCATGAACTTCACCAGGGCCGCAGCCTCGGCAGGATGCTTGGTCCTGGTGGCTACCGTGTAGTGCAAGCTCCCCGTATGGCTGAGCGGCGTCTTGAGGAACGGCAACGGGGCGATGCCGTAGTGGAAATCCTTGTAGTTGCGCTTCAGGTTGCCGATGATGGACTCTGAGCCGATCGCCACGGCAGCTTTGCCTGTGGCTAGCATATCGTGAATGGGCGCAGCCGGGGCTACCTTGTGCTTCTGAAAGAGATCCTGGAAGAATTGAAAGGCCCCGATCGCGTCGTCACTGTCCAGGTACCCCTGCGTGTGTAAGCCATCCGGGCTGATGGCTTTGAACGCGTTGGATTGCCGCGTGGCCCCGGAGCTCCGGATCATTGGTCCATCGGTGTAGAGATTCGGCGGCTGCACGCGCTCAAGGCCATACACGAGCACGCGTCCGTTATTGATCTTGGTGAAACCTCTGAGCACGTCGAGCCACTTGCTCCATGGCCAGGCATCGTTCAGCCGCTGGGGCGGTTTGATCCCCGCCTTGTCAAACCATTCGGCGTTGTAATATAGTGCCTGGGCAGACTGCGACTCAGGGGGCCCGTAGAACTGCCCATTGTACGTGGCATCCTGGAGCGATTGCGGGACAATGTCCGCCAGGTCTCCCTTCGTGAAGTACTCGCCGATCGGTCGAATCACGCCAGCGTGCGCGTAGCTCGGCAGCAAAGGGGCATCCGCGTAGATGACGTCAGGCGGGTTGTTGCCCGCGATGGCCACAGATAGCTTTCGCTGCAGCTCCTCCCAAGGGAAATACTGATCGACCACCCTGATGCCCGGATGGGCCTTCTCGAATTTCCGAAAGATTGCCCGATGCACTAGCTCCCGACCCGTGTTGTTGCCGCCTGTCTGTCCAAAGAACGTGAGCGTCAGCGCTCCTGCCGCAGCCGCGCGTGGAGGAAAGAACTGCTCGAGCGAGCCAGCCGCGGCTCCGAGGCTCACTGCGCCAAGTAGTCGAAGGAAGCCGCGGGATGATAACATGATAACATGTCAAGATGACTCGCATCAACGGTTACGCGGGGCCGGTCTCGCCGACGAAATGCCGGCAAGAGACCCGCCGCGCCGGGCGCACCGATGCCAGCACCCGGCTTGGCAGCGGGGCTGGTGCCTTGGCCATGCCGGGCGTGCGTGGATGGTCGCAAGCGGTCGCCGGTGTCAAATGGACGGCGCGTCGCTCAACCAGAGCATGCCGGGCTCAACCGTCGAGCGCCTGCGCCCGCTCCATGAAGGCCCGGCGCACCTCGCCTTCGATGAGGCCGTTGATGCGGCCGCGGAGGTCGTTGACCTGAGGGGCCGCCAGATCGCGGGGCCGGGGGAGGTCGATATCGATCACCTCCAGGATCCGACCCGGGCGCGCCGACATGATGTAGAGGCGATCGGCGAGCGTGAGCGCCTCGTCGATGCTGTGCGTCACGAAGACGACGGTCTTGCGCGTTCTCGCCCAGATCTCCAGCAGCTCCCTCTGCATCAGCTGGCGCGTGAGCGCATCGAGCGCCGCGAACGGCTCGTCCATGAGGAGCACGGCCGGATCGACGGCCAGCACGCGGGCCAGGGAGACGCGCTGGCGCATCCCGCCGCTGAGTTCCTTGGGATACCGATGCTCGAACCCGCGCAGGCCGACCAGCTCGACATAGCGCCGCGCCGTCGCGGATCGGTCGGCAGCCCGTCCCCGCAGGCCGAATTCGATATTTTGCTGCACCGTCAGCCAGGGAAAGAGCGCGTACTCCTGAAAGACGACGCCGCGGTCGGGTCCGGGCCGGGCGATCGGTCGCCCGTCGACCAGCACCCGCCCGTGGCTGGGCGCATCGAATCCGGCCAGGATGTTGAGCAGCGTGGACTTCCCGCATCCCGAGGGCCCCAGGATGGCCACGAACTCCTGATCCCCGATCGTGCACGAGACCTCGTGGAGCGCCGCGATCGTCTCGCCGCGGCTGACGTCCCGGAAGCTCTTGGACACGTTTTCGATCGTGAGCACCGCCATCGGCCTGTCACCCGGGTCGGCGACGCACCGCGCTAGAACGCCTCGGCCCAGCGCAGCGCATGGGCGGCGATCCGCACGAGGATCCGGTCGGAGAGGAAGCCCAGCCCGCCGACGCTGAACATCGCCGCGACGATGACGTCGGTGCGCAGGTAATAGTAGGAGTTCCAGAGAGCGTAGCCGAGGCCGGATTTCACGGCCACCATCTCCGCGACGATGACGAGGACCCACGCCACCCCCAGGCCCAAGCGCAACCCGGTGAAGATCGACGGCAGAGCCGCCGGCAGCGCCACGCGGAAGAGGATCTCACCGGACCCCGTCCCGAGCATCCGGGCCGCGCGGACGAGAATCGGCGGCACCTGACGCACACCGGCTGTGGTGTTGACGACGATGGGGAAGAAGGCACCCAGGCCGATCAGGAAGACCGCCGACATCGTGTAGAACCCGAAGAAGATGATCGCGAAGGGGACCCAGGCGGTGATCGGGATGGGACGGAGTAGCTGGATGAGCGGGTCCACCAGGTCCTCGGCCGCCCGGAACCACCCCACAAGCGTTCCCAGGGCGACCCCGACGACCGCGGCGGCCCCAAACCCGAGGGCGACCCGCACGGCGCTGTCGCGGGCGCTGGAGAGCCACGTGCCCACGTACGGATCGCTGATCGTCGTGCCGCGGCCGAAGATCCACACGAACCACGTTGCGAGGACCACGCTGGGCGGCGGGATGAATCGGCGGTCGAGCACCCCGACGCGGACGAGGCCCTCCCAGAGCAGCACGACGATGACCGGGGTGAGGAGCCGGCGGACGGCCGCGGGAACGGCCCCTCGCCCTGTCCGCCTAGCCACCGAGCGCATTCTTGGGCCGGCCGGTGACCTTGGTGAGGTAGAGGTAGTTCATGTAGATGTCGACCTGCGGCGTGTGGTCGCTCTTGGTCAGGCCAAACTGGTACATCGCGTGGGCCAGCAGCTTCGCGGGGGCGCGGTACATCTTGTAGGTAAGGGTGGAGTGCTTGATCGCCTCTTTGGTGACCTCCAGAGAGACCCCTGTCTTGGCGCTGGCGATGCGGGCCCAGTCGTCCGGGTGGGCGTTGAGATAGTCGGTCGTCTCCACGAGCGCCCTGAGCAGCCCAACGGCGGCCTCGGGATGGCGGGCGAGGAACTCGGTGTTCGCGCCGATCAGGCCATTGATGTTCCGAAGAGGAGTGTCCTCCAGACGGAACGGCGCGTAGGTGCCGTAGCCTTCGACCGCGGCGGTCGCGGGCGCCGGCTCCCAGCCCACGAAGGCGTCGATGGCGCCGGTCTTGAGCGCCTGCAACACCTCGGGGCCCATCGCCGAGAAGGTGACCCACCTGATCTTGTTGTAGTCGACGTTTTCCTGGCGGAGGACCACCTTGATCTCGTTATCGACGGTGCTGTTGGGCGGGACCCCGACGCGGAGCCCTTCGAGATCACGCCAGGTGCGAGCCGGGACCCCCTTGCGCAGCGTGACCCCCTGCGCGCCCAGCGACTGCCCGGCGATGATCTGGACGTTGTGCACGTTCTGCTCGGCCATGATCGGAATATTCGCGTAGCCGAAGGCGCCCACGTCGACGCGGCCCGTGGCCAGGGCGATCTGGATATCCGCGTAGCGCTGGAACGGGATCACCTGGACGTTGAGCCCGTACTTGCGCGCCGCTTCGGGGTAGATCGGATCGAACGTCGAGGCGGAGTGAGTCTGGTAGACTTCAGCCAGCCGCACGACGACCGGGCCGCCCTGGGCCAGCGTCGCCGCAGGCACGCTCCCCACGAGGACGGCGAGCACGGCCGCGGCGAGCAGAATGACCCTCATCTGCATCCCTCCCCTGTGCTAGAGCTTGAAGAGCTCCTCCGCGTTTCGGCGAAGCACGAGGTCACGTTCGCGGTCGGTCAAACCGGCGTTGCGGAGCGAGTCGTGGACCATCCCGATGTTGGAGATGGCGAAGGGGTGATCGGAGCCAAACAGCAGCCGATCGGCCCCCACGGTCTCGATGGCGCAGCGCACGGCCGGCCCATGATACGAGATCCCATCCAGGTACAGGCGCCTGACGTAGTCGCCGGGCGGCTTCCGGAGCCGGGGCGCCCGCGCGTCGCTCGCCGCCGCCCAGGCGTTCAGCCGGCCGAGCGTGTACGGCAGCGTGCCGCCCAGATGGGCCACGACGATGCGCAGGGACGGAAACTCGTCGAACGCACCGCTGAGAATGAGCCGCGCGATCGCCACCGTCGTCTCGAAGACGAAGCCGAAGACCAGCGGCAGGCCGTGCCCGTATCCGATCAAGCCCTCGCCGCCCATGGCGTCGTGCGGATGGACGAAGAGAGGCATCTCGAGGGCTTCCGCGCGCGCAAAGAGCGGCCACAGCGACCGATCGTCGAGCAGCCGGCCTCCCGGGCGCGTGGAGATGATCGCCCCGCGGAACCCGAGGCCGGACAGTGCGGCGAGCTCCGTGGCGGCCGCAGCGGGATCCTGAAGCGGCAGCACGCCGAGCGCCGCGATGCGTGAGGGGTGCCGCCGGGCCGCCTCCGCCAGCGCCGCGTTGAGCCGGCCGGCCCACGCCTCCGCGTCCGCATTGGAGAGGAAATCCACCCACGGGTTGCCGATGCTCAGGACCGTCGTCGAGATCCCCGCCCGATCCATCCATGCCAGCTTGGCAGTCAGGTCCCAGTACGAGGCATCGAGCGGCCGCCCTTCCGGTCCGCTGCCGCCCGTCGCGGCGCGCAGCTCCTGGGGAAAGATCACAAAGTAGTCCTGGCCTCCCACCGTGTCGACGCGCGGGATCGCGGACTCCGCCTTCAGGCGGTCGATGTAGGAGCGCGGATAGAAGTGGCTGTGGACGTCGATCATCTGGGATCGCCAGGGCGCACGGCCACTCACCGGAAGGCGGACATCACGTCCGCGGCGAAGCGTCGGAGCCCGCCCACCCGGTCCGCTCCCATCGGGAAGAACTCGATGTGGCGCACGCCCATCTCGACGAGACGGCCCACGAGCGCGCGGCAGCGGCCGGGCGACCCGGCGAGCGTGAACGCATCGATCATCTCGTCGGTGGCCGCGGCCGCCGCCTCGACCGCCTCGTGCAGCTCGCCTCCCCGATAGAGCTCACGCACGCGGCGGGTGGCCGCGGGGTCGACCCCGGCGATATCGCAGTACCGCGGCGCGGTCTGCGGGATCCAGGCCGCGAACGGGCGAGCCTCCTCACGGGCCAGCTGCTCATCCTCGCGGACCGAGCCGTAGAGAAGCACAGCGATGTCGATCGCACCGTCCGCGCGCCGCCGGGCGGCGCCCTCCCGGATGGACCGCAACGCCGCCCCGACGCAGGCGGGATGGGTGCCGGCCTGGACGACCACGCCATCCGCGATCTCGCCTGCCAGCGCCAGCATGCGGGGCCCGCTGGCCGCCACGTAAATCGGGATCGGGTAGCGCGGCGGGTAGCGCAGCCGCGCGTGGTCAAAGCGGAACGCGGATCCGCCCGAGATCTCTTCGCCCGCGAGCAACCGGCGCAGCGCCAGGACCATCTCCCGGACCGTCCCGACGGGGGCGGGGGCGACGCCGAGCTCTCTCACCGGCCGGTCTCCTGCGCCCACACCGAGGACCGCCCGGCCCCCGGAGAGATCCGCCAGGGTCGCGATCGCGTTCGCCGTGACGCCCGGATGGCGGGTCACGGGGTGCGTGATCCCCGTCCCGAGCCGGAGGCGCCGGCTCGCCGTCGCGGCCAGCGTGAGGTACGCGTACACGTCGCGGGCGTGCAGGCTCGAGTCGGCGACCCACAGGTACTCGAAGCCGAGGTCCTCCACCAGTCGCACCGCGCCGAGGAACGCGTCCGGGGCATCGACGGCCTGGACGAGCACGCCAAAGTGGACCTTCGTCACAGTCCCATGCCCCGTCGCCGCCCTCACTCGTCGGGATACGCCGGTGGACGCCGGTCCGCCAGAGCCGCCAGCGCTTCCCGGTATCCTTTGGAGCCATATACGGCCTCGTAGCTCTCGCGGGCCTCGCCCGGAAGCGGCCACGTCTCCGGCAGCGCCGCGCGAATGAGACGCTTCAGCTCGCGGACCGCCCGAGGCGCGTTCCCGGCGATCTGCTGCGCGACCTCGCGGGCACACGCCCGCAGCTGGGCCGCGGGGACGACGTGGCTCACCAGGCCCATCGCGAACGCCTCGTGAGCCGAGACCAGCCGGCCCGTGAGCAGCAGATCGGCCGTGCGGGCCGGCCCCACGACGCGTGTCAGGCGCACGACGTCGGGGAACGGGACGAGAATGCTCAGCCGGGCGGCGGGGATGCCGATCCACGCCAGGTCCGACGCGATCCGCACGTCGCAGCACTGGAGGAGAAGACAGCCGGTTCCGATCGCCGCGCCGTTGATCGCCGCGACAAGCGGCAGGGGGAAGGCGGCGATCCGGCGCAGCAGCGCCTCGACCTCGGTATCATAGGCGAGCGCGCTCGCGGCGTCGCGCACACGGGCCCGCATCTCGTCGAGGTCCGCCCCTGCGGCGAACGCCCGCTCGCCGGAGCCGGTGAGGATCGCCACGCGGCAGTGCGGATCCGCGGCCAGAGACTCCAGACGCCGCGCGATCTCGTCCAGGACGCCAGCGGTGAGGGCGTTCCGGGCTTCCGGGCGGCTGATCGTGAGCGTGGTCACGTGTCCCTCCCGATGCACCAGCAGGCCGTCGCCCCCGGCGGTGCTCACAGGACGCCCCCTCGCCGCCATGACGCAATGGTGTCGCTGTCGTAGCCCAGTTCCCCGAGCGCGCCGTCGGTATGCTCCCCCAGCGCCGGAGCGTTGCTGTCGCATGGCGCTTCGAATCCGGTCCCGTGAATCGGCAGGCGCACAAATCGTCCGGCGGTGGCGCCGCGCGCACGGGTCTGTGCCCACTCCACGGCGTCCTTGATCGTGTGAAGGGGAGCCGCGGGAACCCCCGCGGCGTTCAGCACATCCACCCAGTGGCCAGAGGTCTGCGTGCGGAACACCCCGGCGAGGGCCTGCGTGACGTCCTCGTGCCGGGCCGTCCGGTCCGCGTTGGTGCGCAGGTCCTCCCGCTCCGCCAGGTCCGGCCGGCCGATCGCCGAGCACAAGCGGAGCCACTGCGCATCGTTGCCCGCCGCCACGACGAGATACCCGTCGCTGGATTCGAAGAGGTCGATGGGCGTCACAACCGGATGGCGCGCGCCGAGGGGGCGCGGGACCTCGCCCGTGGCCAGGTACCGGGCGACAGGATTCTCCATGAGCGCCAGCAGGCAATCCATCATGCTCACGTCGAGATACGCGCCCCGGCCGGTACGGTCCCGGCGGCGGAGGGCGGCCAGGATGCCGACGACGGCGAAGAGCGCCGCCATGATGTCGCCGATCGAGACGCCGACCCGCACGGGCGGCCCCTGCTCCGGGCCGGTGATGCTCATGATGCCGGAGAGGGCCTGGATGACCATATCGTAGGCGCGCCGGTCCCGCTCGGGGCCGGTCTGCCCGAACCCCGAAATGGACGCGTAGATCACCCGCGGGTTGATCGCGCTGGCCACCTCATAGCCGAGGCCGATGCGGTCCATGACGCCCGGGGCAAAGTTCTCCACCACGACGTCGGACCAGGCGATGAGCCGTCGGGCCGCCTCCAGCCCGCGGGGATCCTTGAGGTTCAACGTCATCCCGCGCTTTGCGCGGTTGAGGCTGAGAAAGTAGACGCTGCGGCCGTCGACGAACGGGCCGATGCGGCGTGCCTGGTCGCCGCGCCCGGGCTCTTCCACCTTGATCACGTCCGCGCCCATCGCCGCCAGGACCCACGTCGCATAGGGGCCGGCGAGCACGCGGCTGAAGTCGGCCACGCGCAGTCCTTCCAGCGGACGGTCTGCCACGGAGGCGATGCCCATCCTCTACGGGATGCGCTCCGTCAGCAGACCGTAGGTGTCGGGCCGTCGATCCCGGTAGAACTGCCAGGCGATGCGTCGTTCCGTGATCTCGTCGAAGTCGATGTCGACCGTAAGCAGGTCCTCCTCGTTCCCGAGCTGGCCGAGCACGTCGCCGGCGGGGTTGCAGACGAGGCTGCGTCCATAGTACGCATACCGCTCGCCGTCGGGCCCCACCTCCACCCCGACCCGGTTCAGCCCGCCGACAAACACCTCGTTGAAGATCGCATGGGCGCGCAGCTCGACCTCCCAGACCTTTCCGGACAGGCTGCCGTCGTTGGTGGCGGAGGGAATCAGGATCACTTCGGCGCCTCCGAGCGCCAGGCACCGCACGCCCTCCGGGTAGTGCCGGTCGTGGCAGATGTACACGCCGACCTTTCCGTACCGGGTGTCGAAGACGGGATAGCCCGAGTTGCCCGGCTTGAAGTAGAGCTTCTCCGCAAAGATCGGATTGAGGGGAATGTGGTGTTTGCGGTACGTTCCCAGCAGCGCCCCGTCCGCGTCCACGACGGCGGCGGAGTTGTAGTAGACGCTGCGCCCCACGCGCTCGAACAGGGGGACGACCACGACCACCTCGTGCCGGCGCGCCAGTTCGGCCACCGCTGCCGTGGTTGGGCCGGGGATCTCCTCCGCGTAGGCGAAGTACTTCGTGTTGGGCTTCCATGCCGGAAAGAACGGTGTGGTGCACAGCTCCGGCAGGAGCACGATCTGCGCCCCACCGCGCGCAGCGCGCTCCACCATGGCGAGACACCGTGACCGGTTCTCCTCCACCGTCCCCGCGAGAGCCAGTTGCAGCAGCGCAATCCTGGGCATGTCTTCCCTCTCTACGGTGCCGGGGACGCGGCGAGGGACGGGGCCGCACGGCTCGGCGCCCGGCGCGGGCAGGGCACGAACCGCCCCGCGGGACGCGGGTCCGCCATCGCATCGCCGTCGACGACGATCCGGCCACCCGCGATGACGGTCACGGGGTACCCACGAAGCGCCATGCCCTCGTAGGGCGACCAGTCGACGGCCATGTGCAGCGAGGAGGCGTGGAGGGCGCGCTGCTCCTCGGGGTCGATGATCACGAGGTCCGCGTCGCTGCCGGGCAGGACGGCGCCCTTCCGCGGGTACAGCCCGTAGAGGCGCGCCACCGCCGTCGATACCACCTCCACGAAGCGGGAGGGCGTGAGGTGCCCCCGACGGACTCCGGCGTAGAGCAGAGGCACCCGGGTCTCAACGCCGGGGAGCCCGTTCGGCACGTCGAATGCCGTCGCGCCCACCTTGGCAGCGCGCGGAAACGCGGCGTGGTCCGACCCGACCACGGACAGCGTGCCGTCGGCCAGCCCCTGCCAGAGCGCCAAGCGATCGGCGTCCGTGCGCACCGGAGGGCTGCAGATGTAAAGGTAGCCGTCGGGCCTCCGGAAGACCTCCTCGGTGAGGTACAGGTACTGCGGGCACGTCTCGCCGGTCACCTCCGCACCCTGAGCCCGCGCCCGGCGGATCAGGTCGACGCCGGCCGCGGTGGACACGTGCCGGATCAACAGAGGGCAGCGCGCCTCCCTCGCGAGGTAGATGACCCGGTGGATCGCTTCCGCCTCCACGATCGGAGGCTTGTGGAGGCCGTGGGCCGCTGCGCCCGTGATCCCCGCCGCCCGCAGCTCCGCCTCGTTCCACTCGTGGATGAAGGGGTTCTCCGCGTGCACGCTCACGGTGTATCCGAGGTCGCGGGCGGCGTTCAGGATGTACCAGAGCATCCCGTCGTCGGCCATGATGCCGCGCCTGCGGTAGGTCATGTACAACTTGAGCACAGCGACGCCGGCGTCGTGGAGCCGCGGCAATTCGCTCCGCAACGTGGCGGTCACCTTCGTCACGGTACCGTGCAGGGCATAGTCCAGGATCGCGGCCCCGTCCGCCTCCGCCCGGCGCGCGGCGACGGCGTCGAGGAGAGACTCCCCGCGCTGCACGGCCCAGTCGATGACCATGGTCGTGCCCCCCCAGGCCGCCGCCTCCGTTGCGGAGCGGAAGGTGTCGGCGGTGCGCGCCTCGTGGTACGGCCAGGCGATGTGAACGTGCGGGTCGATGGGGCCCGGGATGACGATCTTCCCCCGCACATCCCGGACGGCCGCGTTTGGCGCCGTGAGATCCGTCCCGACGGCCTCGATACGCCCCCCGCGCACGAGAATGTCGGCCGGGCCGTCCGCGTCGGCCGTGACCAACCGTCCGCCGCGCAACAGGAGACCCGCATCGGGCGTCGGCATGTAACCGGGATTCCCATCTGGTTTCGCGAACTCCTTCCGCGGTGGCGGTCAGCGAGCCTTCACGCTGCGCGCCGGTCGGGACGTCGTCCGCAAGCCGGTGCCGCGACCCGGCGCGCCCGTTCAGTAAGTTCGAGGTGAGTCACGGCGGAGCGCAGGAGGCGATCGCACGCGGGTGTGGAAGCGGCTCGGCATCCGCATCTGGCGACGGCTGCCCGGCTGGCTGCGGGGAGCGCTCACCTGGTGTCTCAATACGCACTTCGTCATCGGCACCGTCGCCATCGCCGAGGGCGGCGACGGCCGGGTGCTGCTTGCGCGCCACACCTACCGGCGCCGCGCGCCGTGGGCGCTGCCCGGAGGCTGGGTTCGGCGAGGCGAGGACCCGGCCGCGACGATCGCGCGCGAGATCCTCGAAGAAACGGGCCTGACCGTGGAGGTGATCGCTCCGCTTACCGTGCAGCCGGAAGGCCCCAGGCACCTCACGGTCGTGTACGCGGCCCGGGTGGCCGGCGGCACGTTCCGCCCCAGCGAGGAGGTGTCCGAGGTACGCTTCGTGGAGCCGGGTGCGTGGCCGGCCGGCCTCCGCAGGGATCACCGGACGCTGCTTGAGCGGTTCGCGCGTCACGGCCTGGGTCATCGTTGCGCGGCGCAACACGAGGGGCGATGATCGCGACGAGAGCGGCTGGCACCGGATGATCGATGAAGAACCGACGTCGTGGCACAGGGGGTGGCCGATGCGTCTGGGGGAGGTGAGCTGGACGGAGGCGCGAGCCGCCTTGGCCGAGGGCAGGGCGGTCATCGTTCCCCTCGGCTCGATCGAGGAGCACGGACCGCACGCGCCGATGGGCGACTACATGATCATCGACGCGATCGCGGGGCGCACCGCGGAGGCGACCGGTGACGTCGTCCTGCCGACGATCCCTTTCGGGTATTCCGAGTACTTCCGCGAGTACCCCGGCACGATCACGCTGCGACCGGAGACGCTCGACGCAGTCGTGGCCGACGCGATCGACTGTCTGGTGCACCACGGAGCACGGCGCATCGCCATCTTCAACGGCCACGCGGGCAATGCCCCGATCCTGGAGCTGCTGACGCGGCGCGTCAGGCGGCGCATCGGCCTGCTGATTCCGACTGTCGCTCCCCTCCAGGTGATCCAAGATCCCGCGGTGATCCACAAGGTCTACGGGGACGGCGTGCAGCTCGGACACGGCGGGGAACCGGTGGGCTCGTTGATGATGGCGCTGCGGCCGGACCTCGTCCGGCTCGATCGGGCTGGCGGGTTTGGGCGCGGGCAGGTGCTCGGGATGCCCACGGATGGCCTCGGCGCCATCCTGTTCCGCAACGCGCGTGTGTCCATCCCGTTGGATATGCGGGACATCGCCCCGGAGACCGGGAGCTTGGGCGACCCGTCGCCGGCCAGCCCGCAGCGGGGCGAGGCCCTGCTGGACTACGCGGTCGAGTTCTGCGCGGGGTTCATGCGCTGGTTCCGCACCGTGGACCCGTGGATACGGACCGACGCGGAGGCGCCACTCAAAGAGCGGTGAGCGTGAACGCGGCGGGCTCGTACGGTTCCGCGATCGGCCATCGCCGGGCACGTGCGTCCTGATGGTGCCGCTAACGCGGCGGGATGAGGCCCTCCGTGGGCGCTGGCACCGGTGCGCCCCGCGTCTGCCGGCCCTCGCGGATGTCGCGTGCGAGACGCGTAGGAGCCCGCCGGTCGGCCGGACCGTACCCGCCACCTCCGCCGGACCGGACCACCAGCAGATCCCCGGCGCGCAAGATCTCGTGCACCTTCGAGCCGAGCGCCCGCGCGGTGCCGTCGCGAACGAGGACGCAGGCGCCCGGTGCGCCGGTGCCGCCGCCGAAGAGCCCGGGGGCCCCGTGCCTGTGGCGATCCGAGTGAAGGCCGAACGTGACGCCGTCGGCGAGAATCCGATAGGCTCGTTCCATGCCGAGGCCGCCCCGGTATTCGCCGTCCCCCCCGGAATTGGGCACGAGGCGGTATCGTACGACCTCCAGAAACGGGAACTCGATCTCGACGGACTCCACCGGGGTATTCTGCCCGTTGGTCAGGTGCATGATCATCCCGTCGGCGCCGTCCTGGCACCACAGGGCGCCGTTGCCCGCGCCCAGCACTTCGGAGAGGATCCGCGTGTGCCCGTCGGCGCGGTGTCCGAACGTAATACCCGTCTGACAGTCGAAGCCCGGAGCGATCACGCGCCGGGGCAGCACGGGCGCGAGAGCCATGTTCACCGCGTCGAAGATCTTGTAGCAGGCGCTCGTGCGCGCGCGCGTCGCGGCGGGCCACCGGGGATTGACGAGGCAACCGAGCGGCGCGGTGACGTGGATCGGCCGCATCGCGCCGGCATTCACGAGCAGGTGCGTGATGCCGAGGACTGCCACGACCGTCGTCCGGACGCTCGATAGCGTCGAACCCCACGGGACGTTGATGAACCCCGGGGCCTGCGGGTCCGTATCTCTGAAGTCGATCGTCATCTCGGTACCGTCGATCCGGATGGCGACCCGCACGTAGAACGAACCTTCGCCGGTCCCATCGTCCTCCATGAAGGCCTCGCCGGAGTACTCGCCGTCCGGGATGGCCCCGATCGCGTTCCGTGCAATGCGTTCCGCGTAGTCCTGCACTTCGACCATGAACTCCGCGATGGCATCGGCGCCGTACTTGCGCGCAAGCGCGCGGACGCGCGCCTCGCCGGTCCGGCACGCCGCGATCTGGGCATCGAAATCGGCAAGGACGGTCCGCGGGGTGCGGACGTTAGCGCCCAAGAACTTTCCAAAGGGTGATCGCCGCCAGGCCGCGTCAAGCGGGATGCGCATCGGGGGAAACACGATGCCCTCCTGAAAGACATCGGTGGCCCGCGCGTTGCTGGCCGCGGCGCCCCCGCCGACGTCGAGATGGTGGACGTTGGCGCAAGCGACTCCCAGGAGCCGGCCGTCGAGCCGGATGGGCGTGAACAGCAGGATGTCGTTGACGTGCTGACCGCCGTGGAAGGGGTCGTTGAGGACGAAGGCCTCCCCCTCTTGAAGATCGCGGAAGTCGTACTCCTCGGCCACCGCCGCGGCGGCGGGGTCGATCGCGTTGAGCAACTGGGGGATGTAGTTGGCGATGGCCACGGTGCTGCCACGCGGGTCGAGGATGGCCGTCGCGATGTCGCGCACCTCGCGCACGATCGTCGAATGGGCGGAGCGGTAGAGGTTGACGCCCATCTCCTCGGCGGTTGCGGCAAACGCGTGGCCGATGACCGACAGCGTCACCGGGTCCATGGCGCGGCCTCCAGGATGAGGTTGCCGGACGGATCGGCGCGGACGGTCCATCCATCCGGCACAAACGTGGTGGCGGTGGCTTCTTCGACGACGCACGGGCCGGCGATCGTGGCGCCGGGTTCGAGCTCGTCCCGGGCGTGGTACCCGGCAGCGCGCGCCGCGGGGATCCGGCCGCGCGTGGGCGCGGGCCGGATGGTGCGCAGGGGTGACGGCGCGCTCGCCACCACGCGGTATCCCACCACCTCGACCTCCTGATCGAGGATGGCGTGGCCGTATCGCGCGCGATGCGCCTCGTGGAACGCCCGCGTGATCGCGGGGGCCGCGAGCCCGTCGCAGGGGACGGCGATCTCGTAGGCTTGGCCCGCGTAGCGCATGTCCATCTCGCGGCGGCAGCGCACGTCGGCCCACGGCCGCCCGTAGGCAGCGAATTCCTGCTGCGCTTGCGCCTGTAACTCCGCAAAGACGCCGGCGACGAGATCGTCTGTGAGGCGCGCGGCGGACATCACGCGCGTGGTCGAGAAGTCCTGCCGTGTGTCGGCGATCAGCAGACCGTACGCGGACACGAGCCCGGGGTTGGTCGGCACAAGCACACGCGTGATGCCGAGATCCGCGGCAACCGCAGCCGCGTGGAGCGGCCCGGAGCCGCCGTACGCCACGATGGTGTAGTCGCGTGGATCGTGGCCGCGCTCGATCGTGACGAGGCGGACCGCCTGGGCCATGGTGACGTTCACCAGGCGCAGGACGCCCTCGAGGGTCTCATCACGCGGCAGGCCGACGCGATCCGCCAGCGCGGCGAGCGCCGCTTCCGCGGCGGCCACGTCCAGCGGCAGGCGGCCTCCAAAGAACGCCTGAGGGCGAATGCGGCCCGCCAGCACGTTTGCATCCGTCACGGTAAACGCCTTGCCGCCCTTGCCGTACGCGGCAGGCCCGGGGTCGGCCCCCGCGCTCTCGGGCCCGACCTTGAGCATGCCGCCGCGGTCGACATCGGCGATACTGCCGCCGCCCGCGCCGACCGTCGCGATATCGATCATCGGCACGGTCAGCGGCAGCCCGGCGATCTTGTACTCGCGCGTGATACCGGGGCGGCCCCCGGTGACGAGGCACACGTCCGTGCTCGTGCCGCCCATATCGAACGTGATGACGTGCGGGAACCCGGCCTCGAGGGCGACCGCGGTAGCGCCGACCACGCCGGCGGCCGGGCCGGAGAGGATCATCTTGGCGGCGTGCCGCCTGATCGCGTGGGCCGGCACGGTGCCGCCGTTTGCTTGAACGATCGTGAGCGGCCCCTCGAAGGCGCGGGCCCGCAGTCCTTCTTCGAGGCCGCGGAGATAGGCGTCCACCACGGGTTTAGCGTACGCGCTGATGACACACGTGCTTGTCCGCTCGTATTCCCTGAATTCCGGGATCACCTCGGACGAGCGCGTCACCGCGATCCCGGGCAGCGCGGCGGCGAGCGCCTGCTCGACGGCCAGCTCGTGCGCCGGATTGGCGTACGCATGCAGCAGGCAGATCGCCACCGACTGGATGCCTTCGGCCTCCACCAACTGCCTGACGGTGGCAACAAAGGAGTAGTCCGAGAGCGGGCGCCGGACCGTCCCGTCCGGCCCCATCCGCTCGTCGACCTCGATGATATGGTCACGCGACACGAGGGGCTCCGGCTGGCGGTAGAAGAGATCGAAGAGCCGGGTCTTGGCCTGGCGCTGGATCATCAGGACGTCGCGGAACCCTTTGGTCGTGAGCAGGCACGTCCGGGCACCCTTGTGCTCCAGGACGGCATTCGTCACAACGGTCGAGCCGTGGACGATGGCATCGATCCCGGCCGGCGCTATCCCACAGTCGGACACCGCCGCCAGGACGGCGCGCTCCGGCTGTGCGGGTGTGGACAGCACCTTGCCGGTGGCTTCGATGCGGTCGTCACGCGCGAGCACCCAGTCGGTAAACGTGCCGCCGACTTCAACCCCGAGCCGCAACCCCGTTGTGCCGGCCATGGTCGGGCAGACACCTCCCGCGTGTTTGGCGTCCGCGCGCAGGCGGCCCCGCGCGTTGCCACGAGCCCAGGGTCCGGCGCTATCGCGCACGGAACCGCGGATCGAGGAGGTCGCGCAGACCGTCGCCGAGGATGTTGAACGCCAGAACCAGCGTCAGAATGGCGAGTCCAGGGAACGTGCTGATCCACCACTGGTCGAGATAGTTGCGGCCCGAGGCGATCATCGAGCCCCACTCCGGGATCTGCGGTGGCGGTCCCAGGCCGAGGAAGCTCAGCGACGCAAATGTGAGGATCGCGTGGCCGACATCGAGCGTGCTCAGGATCACGACGGGCGAGATCGTGCCCGGCAGCACGTGCCGCACAAACACGCGCAGCCGGGACCCGCCCAGGGCCTCCGCGGCCAGGACGTATTCGCGGTCCCGAAGCGACAGCACGAGGCCGCGCACAAGCCGTGCGTAGGACGGCCACCAGGCGATCATGATCGCGACGATGGCGTTGCGGATGCCGGGGCCAAGCGCGGCTGTGATCACCAACGCCAGGATCACCGTCGGGAAGGCCAGCATGAGATCCGTCGCCCGCATGATCACCTCGTCCGCGGCTCCCTTGAGGAACCCGGCCGTCCCGCCGATCAGGGTGCCGAGGAGCATGGCAAGCGCCACGGCCACGATCCCGACGGGAATCGAGAGGCGCGCGCCGTAGAGGATCCGGCTCAGGATATCCCGTCCAAGCGGATCGGTGCCGAGCCAGTGCGCGTGGCTCGGCGGATCCAGGCGGGACGTGATATGCTGGGCGAGCGGCGGATACGGCGCGATCGAGGGAGCGAGGATCGCGAGGCAGATCCATGCGATCACGACCAGGAGCGCCAGGAGCGCCACCGGCGATCCGGCGAGCTGACGCGGCAGGAGACGGCGGCGCCGCAGCAGCGGCGGCTGCACGGGTGTGATGTCCTGGGGCTTGACCGCGGTGCCCATGGTCAGCCGACCCGGATCCGCGGATCGAAGAACGCGTAGGCGATGTCGACCAGCAGGTTGACGACGATGTAGACCGCGGCGACGACGATCCCGGTCCCCATGATCGCGGGGAAGTCGAGCGAAGTCGCGCTGCTAAACGCGTAGAGGCCGAGTCCCGGCCAGTTGAACACCGTTTCGGTCACAACGGCTCCGGAGAGCAGGCCGCCGAAGCTCAGCCCGACGATGGTGATGATGGGAATGAGCGCGTTGCGTGCCGCGTGGCGAAACAGGAGCGCCCATCGCGGCACGCCCTTCGCCCGCGCCGTGCGCACGTACTCTTCGCCGAGGACCTCGAGCATGCTGCCCCGCATCATCCGCGTCACGATGCCGAGGCTGTAGGACGACAGCACCACGGCCGGCAACAAGAGGTGCCGGAGCCAGTCGAGGGCGGCGTCCCACCGATGGGCCAGGACGGCGTCGGCCAGCACGAACCCGGTGACGAACGGCGGCGGGGAGATGCTGGCGCTCAGGCGCCCGGGCGCAGGCGCCCATCCGAGGCGCGCGTAGAAGACCAGGATCGCGACGAGACCGAGCCAGAAGACCGGCGTGGACACGCCGACGAGCGAGGTGACGCGGGCCGCCTGGTCGATCGGACGCTCGCGGTTCACGGCCGCCAGGATGCCGAGCGGGATCCCGGCCAGGATGCTCAGCATCATGGCGGCCACGGAGATCTCGATCGTCGCCGGGAGGTGCTGCCGCAGGTCCAGCAGCACCGGCTGGCGGGTGGAGATAGACGTACCCATGTCCCCGTGGGCGAGGTTCCACAGGTAGACGAGGTACTGCCTGTAGAGCGGCTGGTCCAGCCCCCAGCGATGCTTGAACGCCGCGACGATCGCCGGGTCCGCCGCCGCCTGCTCGCCCAGGTTGGCCGCGACAGGGTCGGCCGGCACCGCGTGGGAGAGCACAAAGCTGAGCAGCGTGATCCCCACGAGCATCGGCACCAGCAGCAGGACCCGCCGGATGATGTACCGGTAGAGCGTCATGGCCGGCCCGAGCCCACGGTCCGGGCGCGTCGCGGCTTGTTCCCCGCCTCCTACGTCTTGCTGACGGTATAGTAGTCGACCATCCACGCGCTCGCAAACGTCACGCCGCGGACGTTCGACCGGAACGCGTAGGGGACGACCGGCTGGAACAGCGGCGCCCAGGGACCGTGCTCTGCGATCATGCGATTGAGCTTCTGGTAGAGCGCGACGCGCTTGGGCGTGTCCACTTCCGACTCGGCCGCCCTGGCGATCTTCACGATCTCCTGCGCCTGCGGCCCGGCGTCCGGCATCCACCCCGTGCGCTTGGCGACCGTGCGTCCGGGCACGAAGACGAGGTAGTCGCTGACGTCCGGATAGTCCGCCGCCCACTGCCAGATGCCGAGCTGATTCTTGCCGTCACGGTACTGCTGGATCGCCACGCTGTACGGGAGGCCGTTCAGGACGATCTTGATACCGACCGTCGCCAGGTCTTCCTGCACCTTTTGCGCGATCAGGTTGGCATGGACGCCGTAGAAGACCAGATCGCTCGCGTACGTGAGCGTGCCCGTGATCTCCCCGAGGTTCGCCTCCCGGAGCAGCGCCCGGGCGCGTTCGCGGTCCATCTTCACCGCTTCCCGGGCCGGCAACGCGCCGGGGAAGTTGTTGGGGATGATGCCCGCGACGCGGAGCGCGCCCTTCCCGGCCAGCGCGAGCATGCCCTGGTAGTCGATGGCGTAGCGTACCGCCTGCACGACCTTGGGGTTGCTGAACGGGCCGCCGACCTGGGGGTTTTGGTTCATCATCACGTAGACGAGCGTGGATGCCAGGCTGGTCTTCACGGTGACGCCGGGGACGCCCGCGAGGTTCCGCACTTGATCCGGGCCGATGCCCGTGGCGATGTCGAGGTCGCCGCGCTTGATCATCAGCTCCTGGGCGGCCGGCTCCTGGACGTTCCGCAGCACGATCCGGTCGATCTTCGGCGCGCCGCGCCAGTGGTTGGGATTCTTGACGAGCACGATCTCCTGCTTCGGTGTGTAGCGCTCGAGGATGTACGCGCCCGTGCCGGCGGAGTGCGCGTTCAAATAGGCTTCGGCCTTGTCCTTGTCCTTCGCGTCCGGGCTGGCGTCTCCGCCGTTCTCCATGACGAGCTTGCTGTCGATCGCGCTCAGCACCGGGCTCGAGAGGATCGGGAGAATGGCGGGCCGCGGCTCGCTCAACCGGACGACGACGGTGAGCGGATCCGGCGCCTGGACCTCCTCCACGCCATCGAGCAGAAACGCGGCGTTCCCTTTGATGTACCGGACGCGGTCGATCGACCATTTGACGTCGGCGGAGGTCAGGGGATTGCCGCTGACGAACTTCACGTTCGGCCGCAGCTTGAACGTGTAGGTCTTGCCGTCCGGCGAGATCGTCCAGCCAGTTGCAAGGGACGGTCTGGGCGTCGTCAAATCTTCACCGTAGAATGTGACGAGGGAGTCGTATGTGGCGTGGTCGATGTTGTTGGTGCCGTTCTCCAGCTCGCGGCCCGGATCGAGCGTCTTGATGTCGAAGCCGCCGCCGCCTACGACGAGCGTGGACGCGCCCGCGGCGGCGAGCGCGGGCGTGGCGGCCGCCAGCTTGTTGACGAGAGCGAAGCCGGCCCCACCGCCGATCAGCCGGAACAGCTCGCGGCGCGAAACGCCTTCGCAGGATCTCCCCCTCCGGTGCTCGGTCATCGTCAGCCTCCTTAGAGCAGAACGTCATTTCATTTTTGCCGGCCTAGGCGCCGATAGTAGAGGGATTGTTTCTCTTTTCGTCGAAGATCCTCCTTGCTCGTTCGTCCATCGGCCGACGTAGGCCGGCGTGGTCGTCCCCGGCGGCCCGTCTCGGCCGCTGCCGTTCGTGGACGGGCGGCGGGAGGGGACGATGGCCCGCGAGGCGCCGGTCAGGGAGATCCGCTACAGGCCCGTGATGACGGACGAGATGATCGACGCGGCCACCCGCATCCTCCGCAGCGGGAAGTACATCCGCAGCTTCCCCCTGGAGGATTCGGAGGGCAAGCGGTTCGAGGACGAGTTCTGCGCCTACCTCGGCGCGCCGCACGCCGTCAACGTGTCGAGCGGCACGGCGGCGCTGCACATCGCGCTCCTCGCCGTGGGTGTCCGCCCCGGCGACGAGGTCATCACCGTTCCCAACACCTTCTCCTCGGTGGCCGACGTCATCATCCTGTGCGGGGCGAAGCCGGTCCTGGTGGACGTTGAACCGGACACCTACAACATGAACGTCAGCCTCGTCGAGGCCGCGATTACGCCGCGGACGAAGGCGATCCTCCCCGTGCACATGAACGGGCACGCGGTCGACATGGACCCGCTGATGGAGATCGCGCGGCGCCACGAGCTCAAGGTCGTCGAGGACGTCTGCCACGCCGCCGGCGCGGCGTACAAGGGGAAACGCCTCGGGACCATCGGGGACGCCGGGTGCTTCTCATTCGTGCAGAACAAGTGCATATCGGTGGGCGGCGAAGGGGGCATGCTGGTCACCGCAGACACGCGGGTGTGGGAGCTGGCGATGATGCTCTCCAACCACGGGCGGGGCCGCCGGTGGTTCGATGGCGCCAAGGCCTACCACGTCTACCGTGCCCAGCAGATCGAGACGGTGGGGTTCAACTACCGGCAGAACGAGGTGCTGTCGGCCATCGGCCGCATCCAGCTCCGGTACCTCGACCAGTGGAACGCGCGCCGCCGCGAGCACGCGGCCCTCTACGCCGCGCTGCTGAGCCAGTTCCGGCACGACCTGAGGCTTCCCACGACGAGGCCCTACGCCACGCACAGCATGCTGCGCTACGTCGTGCAAACGCCGCAACGGGACGCGCTCCGCGCGCACCTGGAGGCGCACGGCGTGCACGCGATGGTCGAATATGGGACGCCCATTCACCTGGACCACGCCTACCAGCCGTATTGCGGCGCGCCGGAAGGCACGTTCCCGGTGACCGAGCGGCTGGCCCAGACGATCCTGACGCTTCCGTGCTACCAGACCCTGGAGGCCGAGGATATCCGCTACACCGTCGGCGTGATCCGGCAGTTCTACCGTGCGTAGCGGAGACCGCGGTGGCCCGGCGCACAGCCGGCCACGCCGGACCGGATCGCTGCGTTCCGTGACGTCCGCCGTCACGGCGGCGCCGCCGTGACGAGGGAGAGGGCAGCCGTGCAGAACGACCTCCCCTACCTGTCGCTGACTGCGCTCAGCCGCCTGCTCGATGAGCGGCGCGTGTCACCCGTGGACATCGTCGCCGCGGTGCTCGACCGCATCAGCCGGCACAACGAGCGCCTCTGCAGCTACATCACGGTCTGCGGGGATGCCGCGCTTGCCGAGGCCCGCCGGGTCGAGCGCGAGATCGTGCGCGGGCGGCGGCGCGGCCCCCTGCACGGGCTCCCGATCGCGCACAAGGATGTCAGCCTCACCAGGGGTGTCCGCACGACGGCGCACTCGCGTCTTCTCATCGAGCACATACCCGACCGCGACGCGACGCACGTGCGGCGGCTGGCCGAGGCCGGCATGATCCTCCTCGGAAAGACCAACACCACGGAGTTTGCCTGCGGTACCATGGAGCTCTTCGGCGTCGCCCGGAATCCGTGGGACCCGAGCCGCTACGCCGGCGGCTCCAGCGGCGGCTCGGCCAACGCGCTGGCCGCGGGCCTGGCTGTTGCCGCGACGGGGTCGGATACGGGTGGGTCGATTCGCGTGCCCGCGAGCCTCTGCGGCGTCGTCGGCGTCAAGCCCACCTACGGGCGCGTCAGCCGGTACGGGCTCATTCCGCTGAGCTGGAGCATGGATCACGTCGGGCCGATGGCGCGCACCGTGGCGGATTGCGCGTTGCTGTTGAACGCGATGGCCGGATACGATCCGCGGGATCCAACGAGCGCCCGCGCGCCGGTGCCCGACTTCACCGACGGCCTCGAGGGCGGGCTCCGCGGGCTCGTGCTGGGCGTGCCGCGGCAGCACTTCTACGAGGGTCTCGAGGCCGAGGTGGACGCGGCCCTCCGAGCGGCGCTCCGGCACCTCGAGGCCGAGGGCGCCCGGTTGGAGCCGGTGGAGCTGCCGCTCTCGGGGGAGCTGGCGGGGGCCGGCTCGATCCTCATCATGGCCGAGGCCTACGGCTGGCACGCTCAGCGGCTGCGCACCCGCGCCATGGATTACGGCCCGCGCACCCGGCGGCGGATCGTCGCGGGCGCCTGCTACACGTCGGGGGAGTACGAGGAGGCGGTGCGCATTCGCGCCGCCTGGGCGCGGCAGGTCGCGCGAGCCATGGAGCGGGTGCACGCCATCGTCACGCCGACACTACCGGGCGTGGCGTTTCCCGTCGAAACGCAGCTGTCGGGGCCGCCCGACACGAGCTGGGGCACGCGCCATTTCAACCTGTCCGGGCATCCCGCGCTCACGGTGCCTTGCGGCTTCACCGCGGCCGGGCTCCCGATCGGGATGCAGCTCGCGGGACGGTTCTTCGACGAGGCAACGCTGTTCCGGATCGGCCACGCGTACGAGCAGTCGACTTCCTGGCATACGCGGCGTCCGGAGTCGCTGGAGGCGGCCTAGATGGACGTGGACATGGACCGGCTCAAAGCCGAGGTGGCGGCGCAGGGCATCGCCCTCACCGACGACGACCTGGCGGCGATCGGGGAGATCCTCGCCGCGAGCCGGGCGGGCCTCGCACGGGCGCGGCCGCTGCTCGGCGATGAACCCGACGTGCCCTGCGGGTTCATCCCGCCGGGTCTGCTGCCCGAGGGTGCGCCGCCGCACGACGACGGCTAAATCAGCCCACGACGATCTCCATCCGAGTGACTCTCTTGAGGAGGGACGTCCGTGCATATCCCGTATCGCGCTCCGATCCTGAACGACGAGATGAGGCGGAAGGCCCTGGAGATGCTGGAGACGGGCAAGGCGTTCGGAGGCGAGGAGACCGAGCGCTTCGAGGTCGAGCTGGCGCACCTGTGTGGGAAGCGGTACGGGGTCACCGCCAACTCCGGGACGTCCGCCGCCATGCTGGCGCTGGACACGCGGGGGATCGGACCGGGGGACGAGGTCGTCATGGCCGCCAACGCGTACATCGGCGTGCTGGCCGCGGTCGTGAAGCTCGGCGCGACGCCCATTTTCGTCGAAGCGGACGCCGACACCGGCAACGTATCACCGCCGGCCATCGGGGCGGCGATGACCGCGCAGACCCGCGCGGTCGTCCCGATCCACATGTACGGCTTCCCGTGCGACATGGACCCGATCGTGGAGGCGACGAAGAAGCGGGACGCGTTTGTGCTGGAGGACGCCGCCCACGCGCTGGGTGCGGAGTACAAGGGGCGCCCCGCCGGCGGGCTCGGCGATGCGGGGCTCTTCAGCTTTTCTGGAAAGATGATCACCACCTTCAGCCCGGGCGGCGCCATCGTCACCGACGATCATGGGCTCGCCGAGGGCGTCTCCAGCCTGCGAGATCAGGGGCGGCTCCGCGACGAGAAGATCAGCTTCGTCCGCCGCACAGACGCCTCCTGGTACGACCAACGATGGATCGGCTACAACATGCACATGTCCGAGATGGGCGCCGCCCTCGGGCGGATCCAGTTGCGCCTCCTTGGCGGGTTCACGGCGCACCGGCGGAAGGCCGCCGCCTACTATACGACGCGCTTTCGCGACGCCGACCTGCCGTTCCGCCTTCCCCCTGAGCAGCCGTGGGCCCGTCCGTCGTATCTGCACTATGCGATCTGGACGCCGAAGCGGGACGCGCTGGCTGAGTTCCTGCGGGCCCGGGACATCGAGACGGGCGTGTACTATCCGAGGCCGCTCCACCTGCTGGAGCCGGTGAAGGCGCGGTACGGCACGCGCGAGGGCCAGTTCCCCGTCGCGGAGCGGTTGTGCCGCGAGACGCTTTCGCTGCCGGTGGGGCCGCACATGACGGAGGAGATGCAGGAGCGCGTGGCGGACGCGGTCATCGCGTTCTTTAGGGAGCGGCGCGCGGTCGCGTAGCGCTCCCCCGGCGGCCTGCCGGGGGAGCGCGCTCCTGGCGGGACGGGCTACGGGAACAGCCGTCCGGTCCACGGCGTGAGCCGCTGAAACGCCTCGGCGAACTTGATCGCCGGGTCCCCCGCGACATAGGCCGCCTGCGTGCCGCGCTGCTGCGAGCGCGTGCGGTAGCGCTCGACGTGGTACGGCTGTGCCCGGAACTCCGCGGTGGCCCGCATCTTCGTGTCCATGACGTCGGTGATATCGATGAAGTACTCGGGCACGAAGCCTGTCATCTCGGTGAGCGGTTGCGTGGGCTCGCACGCGAAGATCTGCATCGGCGCGAGCACCGGCAGGTCAGGCTCGACCCCGGCCAGGCCGGCGTAGTACGCCGCGTCCATGGTCGCCTGGTACGCCGCGGTGTGGTCCGGGTTGTACGGTTCCCTGGCGGGATGCGTGATGATGACGCGCGGCCTGAAGCTTCGGATTTCGCGCACGAGCCTCATCAAGCGCTCGTAGTCGAACGTGAGGGGCTGGTCGCGATAGTCGTAGAATACGACCTCGACGCCGAGAATCTCGGCGGCCTTTCGCGCCTCCGTGCGGCGCACCTCGGCTACTTCCTCCTCGGTGGTCCGCCCCTGGCGCGCTTTCCAGAACTCGTTGGACTCTCCCCGCGCCCCGGGGCTCAGCACGACGACGCGGACGTCCGCGCCGGAGGCGGCGTACCGGGCCAGCGTCCCGCCCGCCCGCACGCAGAAGTCGGCGGCGTGGGCGCTGATGCATAAGATGCGATCGGCGTGTGCCATGGCGATCCCTCCCACGTGGCGTCCAGGCGCGTGGCATCAGCGGGGCGGCCGCTCCAGGACCTGCCGGTTCACAAGGAATGCGGGCAGCCGTCCTTCGAGCGCCGCGAGCACCTGCTCCGCCGCATCCCGCTGCATCTGCTGGATCGACTCCTCCGAGTAGAACGCGATGTGCCCGGACACCGTCACGTTCGGCAACGCCAGCAGCGGATGATTCGTCGGAAGCGGTTCTTGAGCGAACACGTCGAGGCCCGCGCCGGCCAACCGGCCGGACCGCAGCGCCTCCACGAGCGCCCCCTCGTCCACCACCGCGCCACGCGACGTGTTGATCAGCAGCGCGCCCGGCTTCATCAGGCCCAGCGCGTCGCGGTCGATGATGCCACGCGTCTCATCGGTGAGAGGCAGATGGACCGACACGATGTCGGCCTCGGAGAGGCACGTCTGCAGATCGGCCGACCGGACGCCCTCGTCGCGGAAGACCTGCGCATCGAGGTACGGATCGTAGGCGATGATCTGGAGCCCGAGCGCCCGCGCCTTGCGCCCGGTGGCGCGGGCGATGTTGCCGAACCCCAGCAGGCCGAGCGTGCGTCCGGCGATGCGGTGGAGCGGAACGATCGGCTTGATGTGCCAGGCGCCCGCGCGCACGGCCCGGTCGGCCGCGACGATCTTTCGCGCGACGGCCAGGAGCAGCGCGATCGCGTGCGAGGACACCTCCTCCACGGCGTATCGTGGTCCGTTGGTGACCCAGATTCCGCGGTCGGTGGCCGCCGACACGTCGACGCGGTCCACCCCCGTCCCGTAGTGGGCGATGATCCGGCACCGGCGGAGGCGCGCGATACGGGCGGCGTCGAGCACGCCTCGCGAGTGGAGCACGGCGTCCACGCTGGGGGCGACCCGGTCGAACGCCGATTCGTCGTCCATGTCGACCGGTTCGACACGGACGCCCTTTGGCTCGAGGATCTCTCGTTCGATCCTGATGTCGTAGGACGGCAGGCTGCGGGACTCGGTGCGGATGCAGTACCAGCGTGCGTCGGTCACCTGGTCACCCTTCCCCGAGGAGGCCCACGGATGCGCGAGCCGCTGTGAACCTGATGTGTGGATTTGCGCCCGGTCGGCCAGGTAAGCGCAGCATCGTTTCAAACCCTGCAGGGATTCGGTCCGGAGCGACGGAACCCTCCTCAGCGCACCGGACGAGAAGGGAGAGGAGGAGCTCATGGCCAGTCGGATCGTGGCCTTCCGGCCGGTCGTCGACCAGGAGATGAAGGACGCCGCCTGCAGGGTGCTCGACTCGGGGCACTATATCCGTACGTCCCCGGATGAGGCATCGGAAGGGAAAGCCCTCGAGGAAGAGCTCGGCGCGTTCCTGGCAGGACGCGACGGCCGCCGGCCGCACGTCGCCAACCTCTCCAGCGGCACCGCGGCGATGCACCTGGCGTGGATCGCCTACGGCGTTGGGCCGGGAGACGAGGTGGTGATTCCGGCCAACACGTTCGCCAGCGTCGCTCACTGCGTCTCACTCGTCGGCGCGACGCCCGTGCCGGTCGACGTCGAGCCGGATACGTACAACATCGACCCCGCGGCGGCCGCCGCCGCGATCACCCCCCGGACCCGCGGGATCATGCCCGTGCATACGGCGGGACATCCCGCGGATCTCGACCCGATCCTGGAGCTGGCGCGCCGGCACCGGCTGGTCGTGATCGAAGACGCGTGCCAGGCGATCGGCGCCCGATACAAGGGCCGGGCCGCGGGGACGCTGGGCGACATGGGGTGCTACAGCTTCGTCCAGAACAAGGCGATGACATGCGCGGGCGAAGGCGGCGCGGTCGCCTCGTTCGATGAGATGCGCGTGCGGCGGATCTTCAATCTGGCCAACCACGGGCGCGGGGAGCACTATCATCGCGGCCACGCCGACGAGGGAGCTCCCGTTACGCACGACGAGATCGGGTTCAACTACCGCCAATCCGAGATCCTCTCCGCCGTGGCGCGCGTCCAGTTGCGCCGGCTGCCGGGGTGGATCGAGCAGCGCCGCCGGCGGGCCGCGCTGTACCGAACGCTCATCGCGGCACACGACCTCCCGATCGCTCTCCCCGGCGAGCGACCGTGGGCGTATCACTCCTATGTGCGCTTCGAGGTCCGCGTGCCGAACCGCGCGGCGCTCCGCCGGTACCTGGGGCGCCATGGCATCGCGACCACGGTTCACTATCCGACGCCGATTCACCTCGACGTCCCCTACCGCGAGCAACTGGGCTGGCGCGAAGGAGGGTTGCCGGTGACCGAACGGCTCGCCCGCGAGATCCTGACCCTGCCGCTGTATCCCCAAATGACCGAGGACGACGTGGCGTACGTCGTGGACCACCTGGCGGCGTTCTTTCGGCAGCAGGCCTCCGTGACGGCGTAGCCGATCGGCGGGTCCGTGGCGCGTGCGCGACAGGCGGGCGACGGCGGGTGGTGCGCCGTAGAGTACGGTGCCATCCCTCCCGCGCTGTGGACGGCGCCGCCGCGCCGGCGGGTAGAGGATCTTCTCCCGGGCGTCGGACACCGGCAGTTCGCGCTTGGACGCGCCGCGCTGCTATGGCTCTGCCGGGCGATGGGCTGGGGCCCGGGCGACCGGGTTTTGCTTCCCGCGTATGCGTGCGAGAGCGTCGTGGTCCCCTTCGTCGCGGCCGGCCTGGCGCCGGAGTTCTACGCCGTGAAGGAGGATCTCTCCGTAGATCTCGACGATCTGGCACGGCGCACCGGCCCAGGGGTGCGCGCGGGGATCGTGATTCACTACTTCGGCTGGCCGCAGCCGGGCGCGGTGCAGGCGTGGTTGCGTGGCAGGAGTCCCGCGGACGGGAACGTGTTCTGGATCGAGGACCTGACGCACGCGCTGTTTACGCGTGTCGATGGATCGCCCCTCGGCACCTGGGCCGACGCCCGGCTCGCGAGCTACCGCAAGCTGCTTCCGTGCCCCGACGGGTGCGGCCTGTCGTTCCGAGAGGCCCTCCCCCTCCCGCGCGCGGCACCGCGCGCATCCGGATGGTGCTACCGGGCGCACGGGATCGCCAGGACCGCGACGATGGTGTGGGCGGGCTTCATGCCGGACCACCGTGGCGCGGTGCCGCGCGCTGTGGGGGCGCTGCGGAGCTGGCGCGCGGGGCCGGTGGAGATCGCGCCGTGGAGCCCCGCTTCACGGCGTATCATCGAGCGCTTCGATATCGTGGCGGCGGCCGCGGCCCGCCGCCGGAACGCCGCGCGGCTGCTCGAGCGCGTCCGGGGGCGCCCGGGCATCACGCCGCTGTTCTCGCGGATCGATCCCGGAGTCGTGCCGATGGTCCTCCCCGTGAGGGTGGTGGCACGCGACCAGGTGCGCAGCGCCCTGGCCGCGCGGGGCGTCGAGGCCGTCCACCACTGGCCGCGGCCGGCGGCGATGCCCGCGGCGGGCTGCCCTGTGGCCGACCGGCTACGCGCCGAGCTGTTGAGCCTGCCCGTCGACGAACGCTATGGCACGGACGATATGGACCGGCTGGGCGACCTGCTCACAGAGGTGTGCCATTATCACCGCCATTCCGCGTGAAACAGCTCACGGATCCGCGCGTGGCTCAGGCCGGCGCTCAACAGAACCGTCAGCTTCACGCGTGCCTTCACGCCCGGCGTGCCCGAGAAGATCATGCCCGCCGACAGCAGATGCGCTTCCGCGCCCTCGTGCCGGTACGTATTTCGATGCAGCCGGCCGGCGTGATACGGGTTGGCGATCACGACGGCGGTGCCGCGATCGACCGCCCCTTTCAGCAGGTCGAAGTGTGGCCGGCTGAGCCGTCCCGATTCCACGACCAGCCCGTCGACACGGGCGTCGAGCGCCGCGCGGAGCAGCACGTCGCTCGGATCGGCGACGAACGGGATCCGTTCCACGCGCGCCGTGATGGCCGGCGGCATGATGCCCGGAATCCGACGAAACGGCCGCCGGGCGTAGAACACATAGTCTTCGTCGATGGCGCCGAGTGGCCCAAACTCGGGCGACTGAAAGGCCGCCGTGCTCGCCGAGTGGCACTTCGTCACGTCCTTCGCGCAATGGATCGTGCCGTTCATGACGACGAGGACTCCGAGGCCGCGGGACCGCTCGCACGCGGCGACTTGAATAGCATTCAACAGGTTCAGCGGTCCGTCGTCGCTCGGCAGTGTCGGGTTGCGCATCGCGCCTGTGAGCACGACGGGCCGCTCGGCATTCAGCGTGACGTCGAGAAAATACGCGGTGTGCTCAAGCGTCGCCGTCCCGTGCGTGATGACGATGCCGGCCACGTCTCGGTCGGCCAACGCTGCCGTCACCCGCTGGGAGAGCTGCAGCATCTCGCGAAACCCGATCGCGCTGCTGGCGACCTGGAGCCACGGGTCGACGTCGCACTCGGCGTAGGAGGCTGCGGCCGGGATGCGGGCGAGCAGCTCGTTGGGTGCGAGCCCCGGCGCCACGGTGCCCGAGGGCAGCCGTGCGCCCGCGATGGTGCCGCCCGTGGCGATGATGCGGACTCTCGGGAGCGCCACCGGCCGTCAGGCGATGTATCCAAGCCGGCCAGATAGCTCGTAGGCCGCGTCCTGAAGCACGCCCGCGAGGTGCTCGGCGTCCTCCGCTCGCACCTGGAACACGGACCCCGACACGCTCATGGCGCCCGCGATCGTCCCCGAGTGGCCCCGCACGGGCACGGCCACGCACCGGATGCCCAAGATGAACTCTTCCTGGTCGACCGCGTAGCCGCGATCACGGGTCCGGCGAAGCTCCTCCGCAAGCGCCGAAGGGTCGGTGATGGTGTGCGGAGTGCAGGCCGCGAGTTCGCGGCTCCGGATGATCGCATCCGCCTCCTCGGCGGGCAGGAAGGCGAGGATCGCCTTGCCGAGGGCGGTCGCGTGGACCGGTGCCCGCCGGCCGATCGGTGTGTACATCCGGGCGCTCTTCGGCCCATCGATGCGGGCCACGTACATCACCTCGCCCCGGTGGAAGATCCCCAGATTCGCGTTGCAGCCCGTCGCCGACGAGATCCGCTCGAGCAGCGAGATCGCCTGCTTGCGGATCTCCAGCTGGTTGAGCGCGGCGCCGGCGAGAATGATGCCCTGGAGGCCCAATCCGTACTTCTCGGTCCGAGCATCCTGAGCGACATAGCCTTCGGCCACGAGGGTGGACAGGATGCGGTAGACTGTGCTCTGGCTCGTCTTGAGCCGCTTGCTGAGCTCGATGACGCCCAATTGATGGCCATCCTCGGCGAGCACGTTGAGGATATCGATGGAGCGCTTCACGGTCTTGATGGAGTCGGACTTGGCCATGTGCTCCTCCCGGTCGATCGGGGTCCATCGATCGGTCCCGCGGGTCAGGCCACCGGGGTGGGATTCGCCGACGAAAATGAAATCCCCTTCCACTTTCGCTCCAAGACTAGAACGACGTAGCAGGAACCGTGCGATCGTATGGTGAATACGGAATGACGTTTCGTCATCTGGCCAAGCGTGCCGGCCGGTGCGCCGTTCCAGCGCGAGCTGTGGCTAACTCGCGTCTCTCTGGTGCCCGACGCGTCCGCCCGCCTCACCGAGCAAGACATCGTGGCCGCCGGCGGCCCACGAAGCGGGCGCGTGCGCAGTTGGTCCGCAGGACGTAGCGGCGGGGGACTCCTGTGACGGATGAGCCAACGAAGACGGACGCGCGACGCACGGTTCAGTCCAAGCGGGTGCACATCACCGGCGAGATCCGCGAGGCGGTCCTCGCGCAACTCGAGCGCGGCGTGTACTACGGCGGGGAGCAAGCCTACCTGTTCGAGCAAGAGCTGGCCGCGTACGTGGGCGTGCGGCATGCCGTGACCGTTAACTCCGGGACGTCGGCGCTGCTTGTGGCAGCGATGGCACTCGGGATCGGGCCCGGCGACGATGTGATCGTCCCGGCGAACGTCTACGTGTCCAGCGCGGAGGTACCCGCCTTCCTTGGCGCAACGCCGCTGTTCTGCGACGTCGACGAGGGCACGGCCAATGTCACGGCCGACGCGATCGCGGCACGGATCTCTCCACGTACCAAGGCGGTGGTCGTCACGCACATGTACGGCCACGCGGCCGACATGGACGCGATCCTGCGTGCGACGCGGCCGCACAACATCCGGGTCATCGAGATCTGCGCCCATGCGTTGGGCGGCGAGTACAGAGGCAGGAGGCTTGGGACCTTCGGCGACATCGCCGTGTTCAGCCTCGGCAGCAAGAATATCTCGATGTGCGCCACGGGCGGCGCGATCGCCACGGATTCCACGGCCATCTACGAGGACGCCACGGCGATCTCACGGCACGGGTGGAGGCGGCTGCCGCTGCCTCCGGCCTTCTTCAAGGAGATTCCCTTCGCGGAGTCGCCGATGTCGGGGATGTCCCCGCTCGATCGGGACTCGATCCGGCCGGGGCTGAACCTCCAGCTGGACGAGATCCCGTGCGCGATCGGACGGATCGGCCTGCGGCACCTCGAGGAGTGGAACGAGCGGCGCCGCGAGGTCGCGCGGCTGTACACACGGTCCATCGAAGAGGCCGGGTTGCCAGTCCGTCCGCCGGTCGTCCACCGGTGGACGAAGCACGCGTTCCTTCACTACGTGATTCGCGCCCCGCGGCGCGATGCGCTCCGGGACTTCCTGGTCGGCGCCGGCGTGGAGGCGCTGATCCATTACCCTCAGCTCCTCCCGGAGATGCGGTACTACCGGCAGCACCATCCAACGCCCGCGGGCACGTATCCGATCGCATCGCGCGTGGTGAGCGAGATCCTGACCCTGCCGATCCACCCCTGGATCGCCGACCGGGATGTCGAGTACGTGGTGGGTAAGATCTCGGAGTTCTACCGAACCTGACTGCGCAGCGGGCGGAGGGGTGAGGAGCGTGAGCAGGCAACGGAGGCCAAGCAAGCACTCACCAGCGATCCTCGTCGCCGCCGGCGTCACGCTGGCCGGTCTGTTGTGCTCCCCGATCATTCAGGCCGGGGCGGCCGGCGCGGCGCCGACCCTCGTATGGGGGCTCGGCGGCGATCCCAACAGCTTGGATTATCCGGCCACGTACAATGGGGAGGCCGGGCCCGTCGTGACGCAGATCTTCAATACCCTCGTGCGAATGAAGGCCGGAGGCACGGCGATCGAGCCGGACCTGGCCACAAGCTGGTCCGTATCGCCGGACGGCCGCACTTGGACGTTCACGCTGCGACGAGGGGTGACGTTCCACGACGGCACGCCGTGGACGGCCCAGGCGGCGAAGTTCAACATCGATCGTTGGGCCGATGCGCGAAACCCCTACCACGGTCATGGAGTGGACTTCGCCTACTGGCACGATTTCCTCTCCAAAGACTTCGAGGCCGCGCGGGCCCCGGATGCCTACACGTTGCGGCTCGTGTTCAAAACGCCGCTCGGGCCGCTGCTGAGTGACCTGGCGATTCCCGCCTTCAACTTCGCCAGTCCGGCATCCCTCAGACGATACGGGGCGACAGGGGTGGGAGCGCACCCCGTCGGCACCGGCCCATACGCCTTCGTGGAGTGGGTGCGGGACGATCATATCGTGCTCCAGGCCAGCCCTGGATACTTCCGCAAGGGCCTTCCCAGGATCCCGCGGGTCGTCTACCGCATCATGAAGGACAACGCCGCGCGATACCTGGCGCTCAAGTCGGGCGAAATCCAGGTAATGGAGCTCCCGAATCCCGACAACGTCCGCGCCGCGCAGGTCGATCCGTTGCTGCGGGTCGGACCGCGGCCGGCGTTCAGCACCGGCTGGCTCCAGTTCAACCTGCAAGACCCTCTCTTCAGAGATCGCCGGATCCGCGAAGCCATTGCGCGCGCGATCGACAAACCGGCGATCGTGCACGCCCTGTACGGCGAGTATGGCGAGGTGGCCGACCAGATCATGCCGCCGGCGATGTGGGGACGCTCACGCGACGTGCCCGTGTACGCCTACAGCCCGGAGGCGGCGCGCGCGCTGCTGGCCGACGCCGGATATCCCAACGGGGTCTCTCTCGAATTCTGGTATCTGCCGGTCAGCCGGCCCTACTTCCCCGACGGGAAGGAGATCGCGACCGCCATCGCAAACGACCTCGGTAAGGCCGGCATCCGCGTGCATCTGATGACCGAGGACTGGGCCGCCTACCGGAAAGACCGCTTGAACAAGTTCCCGCTGTGGATGTATGGGTGGATCGGTGACACGGGCGACCCCGACGATTGGTTCAGCTTTTACTTCGGCGGACACGAACCTAACAGCGCTATCCACTCATACAACAACCCAACAGTGTTCGCGCTCGTCGCACGGGCCCGGGCGCTCACGAATCGGGCCCAGCGGGCGACGCTCTACGCCGAGATCCAGGACATCATCGCCCGGGATCTGCCGCTGCTCCCGATCGCCCACGCGGGGGTGCCGATCCTGATGAACCGACGCGTTCAGGGCCTCATCCCGCAGCCGGACGGCAACGAGCGGCTGGAAGCGGTCTGGCTGCGGTAGGGGCGGCGCACCGCCGGCGGGGGATGTACACGAGGAGCCCGCCCCCGCGGGGGCGGCAATCTACGCCCCGCCGGGCTCGTGCGGAGGAAGGTCGACCGCCCGGCGTGGGGACCCTTTGCGGGCCACGGCGCCAAAACCTGCCGACATAGGAGGCAACGCGTGACGCTCCCCTCGGAGAACGCTCTGATGGCGAAGGCCGCCCGGCGCGCCGCGGGCAGCCAACCCGGGCCGCGCGAGCGCCTCCTCGCCATGGCACAGGGCCGCCGTGACCTCGTCAACCTGGGGCGCGGCGACCCCGACCTCCCGACTCCGCCGCACATCCTGGAGGCCGCGAAGCGGGCGCTGGACGACGGCGCGACGCATTACACACACTGGCAGGGCCGTGCAGATCTGCGGGAGGCGATCGCCGAGAAGTGCCGCCGCGACTACGGCCTCGCCGTACACCCCGACCAGGTCGTGCTTACGGCCGGCGCGCAGGAGGCCGTATACACGGCGTTCCAAACCTTGCTCGACCCCGGAGATGAGGTGCTCCTCGCCGATCCGCACTACACGTCCTACTCCAGGGCGATCCGGCTCGCCGGTGGGGTGCCCGTCGCGGTGCCGTGCACCGAGGCGCGGGCGTTCGTCGTTGACCCGGCGGATGTCGAAGCCCGCGTGTCGCCACGCACAAAGCTCCTCGTGGTCGTGACCCCGGAGAACCCCACGGGCGCTGTGATCCCACCGGAAGCGATTGCGGCGCTCGCCGACATCGCGCTGCGGCACGACCTGCTGGTGATCGCCGACGATATCTATGAGCGATTCGTCTACGAAGGGCCGCCGCACATGAGCGTCGCGTCCGCCCCAGGCCTCAGCGACCGGACGATCATGATCAACGGGTTCAGCAAGACCTACGCCATGACGGGGTGGCGCATCGGGTACATGGTCGTTCCGCGCCCGCTCGTCGCGGCGGTCGAGGTGATCAAGCATACGCTGACCATCTGCGCGCCCGCGGTCTCGCAGGCGGCCGCCCTGGCAGCGCTCACAGGCCCGCAAGACTGCGTCGAAGACATGCGGCGCACTTATGCCCATCGCCGCCGCGTTCTCCTCGATGGATTCGAGCCGCTCGGCCTGGGGGGCCGGTGGTCTCGGGGCGCCCTGTACGTCTACGCGCGCGTGCCATCGGGGGGGCTCGGCGCGTACGAGTTCTGCGTGACGCTCCTCGAGCAGGCGGGCGTCCTCGCCTTCCCCGGGACGGCCTTCGGCAGCAGTGACGGGTACATCCGCACGACGCTCCTGCAGCCGGAGGAGACGCTGAAAGAGGCCGTGTCGCGGATGGCCGCGCTCCTCCAGGCGACGGCACAGGGACGAACGCGCTCCCACCGGTCACCGTCGCGCGATAGCCGGATGGACGGAGTCTAGCTGCCTAGCTCTCGATCGGCGCCCCGGGTTGCGGTAGGCCACGGGCCGAGCGTAAGGCCCCTGCTCCACCCAGCTGCCTCGTTCGAGCCCTCGTTCGAGGACCCAATTCCCTTCTTCGGAGGCAGGGGGCGGCGCCGCCCTCGCAGCATGCGCATGGGCGGGGCACGCACTCGGACGGACACTCCTGGTGCTGGTCGTGCACGCCGTTCTCAGAGGGACGGCCTGATTCGGTGTACCGCTCGGCTCGGAGGCCCTAAATAATGAAGGAGAGCCCCGCCTCGGAGGGCTACGGGATGCTGCGTGGCTCCCCGCCACCGGCGTTTCGCACGCGTGTGATTTCGGCCCTGCCGCCCGGCGCATGGGCGCTCGCCGGCACCCGAGGTCCCGTGCTCTGCGGAGGCGGCGAAGCATCGTATCTGTGCGGTGCCTGCGACGGTGTGCTGGCTGAGCACGTCCAGCCGTACTGTGTCATGGGCATCGTATTCAAGTGCCCTCGATGCAGCGCCTTGAGCCAAGTCGTGAACGGTCATCCCAACGGCGAGCCGAGTTCCGCCTGATTCGCCGAGCGAAGTCCGGCGTGACGCGCCGGGCCCCGGTTGGACGTAGGACTCCCCGCGACCCACATCCCGCTCCAGCTACGCTGACGCCCCGCTGGGCATTAGTCCGGGCAGGCACCTGGCAGAGTCACGTCACGGAGGGGATCCGCGCGTGTCACGCCGTCCAACGGGGGGCAAGGCTGGGGGCGAGCAATGACACGGGTTTTGGCGACGTCGTGCATTCCGGTGCAGCGGGGTGCGTGGTGGGCGGTGCAGGTCTTGAACCTGCGGCCTCATCCGTGTGAAGGATGCGCTCTACCCCTGAGCTAACCGCCCGTATGGCCGCGATCGCGGCATCGTCATTATCGCAGGAGCGGAGGGTCTCTGTCAAAGACCGCACGGACTGGGCAATGGCGCTCGCGGTCGTCCCCGGCCGCGATCAGGCACCAACACATTGGAATGTTCATATGCTGGCACGCCGTCACATCACCTGACGGCCGCGAACACGGTCGGACATCATCGCATCCGGGAAGCCTTTCCCCGCGCGAAGGCGACAGCCCCTGTGGAGGGGGGACCGCACGTTCTGTCGTAACGTGCGGGGAACGAGGAGGGCGAGGGGCATGCGCATCCTGATCCTGCTCCTGATTTGCCTCGGGATCGTCTGGGTGGTTCGACTCTGGGTCGAGCGGGTGGACTTGTCCGATCTGCCGTTCCGAAGGAAGGACTACCTGCTCACCCGCGCGGAGCGCTCCTTCTTCGACGTGCTCTGCCGGGTCGTCGACCGCGATCTGTACATCTTTTCTAAGGTCAGGTTGGCGGATCTCGTGTGGCTGCCACGCGGAGTGCAACATCGCCTCGCGCTCTTTAACCGCGTGAGTTCGAAACACATCGACTTTGTCCTGTGCTCGCGTTCTTCGCTCAGTCCGGTGTTGGCCATTGAACTCGACGATGCTAGCCATCAGAGGCCGGACCGCCAGACCCGCGACCATGTCGTCGACGCGGTCTTGCGCGCGGCTGGCCTGCCGCTCCTCCGCGTTCCGACGAAGCGCGGATACGCGCTGGCAGAAATCCGCCAAATGGTCCAGGATGCGCTACCAAACCCCTCCGTCGATACGGGCGCGCGCCACCGCGAACAAGGCGAATAGCTCGGAACCCGGCGAAGACCGGCGGTCAAGGAACTTCGGCCCGATGGGGTAGAACTGCCGACGGCGCCACTCACGGAGAGCACTCCCGGACAAGACAAGAATCGGAGCCACCGGGACCCTCGAGACGACCACCCTGAGCAAGGTTGCCAGTCCAGCATCGCGTGCGGTGCCGTCGTTGAGACGCGGCCCCGTCGTAGTCGGGGTTCCGTGAGCGATCCGCACCGAGAGAGCCGGCGTGCGGGATTCGACACGACCCTTCGCATCGCGCAGCCCGCGGAGGGAAGTAAAACATAAGATCAATGGAGACCCGCCCGCACCCTGGCGGCGGCGAAGTTTAGAGGATTGGCCGGATCAGTCAAAGACCGCTAGATTGCGCGTCGATGAGATTAACAGCGATCGCGTTACGCCTCTCGCCTCAGGCGGCCCTGCACGACCGCTGCGCTTGGTTGCCACGACGGGCCGTTGTCGCTAGGATGTGGGCAATCGCCGCACGCAGTCGCCTGCAGAGTGCGCCACCGTACCACCTTCATCACGACCTGCCGGGGGGACAGGATGTTCCTGTTTGAGAAGCTTTGGGCGCAAGTCAAGGGGGCGGAGCGCGCCGGACGTCTCACGGTTGAGGAGGCGCTCGACTGCGCAACCCGCTTGCCGCAGGCGCTGTTCTGTTCGATGATGGAGTGCCTGGCGGAGAACGGTGAGGACCCCCAGTTGATCGTCGTGCAGGTGGCCAGGCTCAATGACCACATGCTGAGGTGCCTCACGGAGGTGGCTGCGGCGCTTCGAGCGCGCAGCTCCGGGCCACACTGATGACGCCGCAGCCCGTCCGCGGCAGCCGCGCCGGTCGCCAGGGAAGCCGAGCGGACACGGGATGCGCACGTGGCCCGGCCGGGGGCCGCGCCGCGGTGTGCCGGCACCCCTTGCATTTCGATGTCACGTCGTTTAGAATATTCAATGTTATGATATCCACGCGGGCACGCCGGGGAGGGGTAGCCGATGAGGGGCCGGGCGCGAGAGGGCCGGACCGGACGCGCGGGCGAATCGAGGGCGCGCGCGGAGGCGAAGATGGGGATCCATGTCCCGAAGGAACTGCACCGGCGCTTCCGGGCGCGGCTGATCCTCGAAGGCCGGCAGATGCAGGACGTGATTCGTCAGTGGGTGGACGAGGAGATCGCGTCCCACCGCATGCGCCCTCCTGCCGCGGGAGGGCTGAGGTTCTTCAAGGGCGTGGACCGGAGCACGCTGGCGGCGATCGCGGTGCCGATCGAGCAGGAGAAGATCCGCCGCCTCAAGAGCAAGCTCCTCATCGAAGGACGCAACATCTCCCAGTGGGGCACCGAGCGGATGGAGCAGTTCCTCAAGGAGCGCGCCTCATAGGACTCGCCGCGGTGCGCCGCATCGGCGCTGCCGTGGTCGCCGCAGCCCTCGCCGCGGCGTCTCCACCGCCGGCGGGCGCGGCGCCGGTGGCTGCCCTGACGGTCCACGTATCGCGCAAGGCGGCGGCCACCGCGTTGCGCCTGCAGCCCGGGTTCGCCACCGTGCTGCGAGCCGACCACCGGATCGATACCGTCGCGATCGGCGACCCCCGCCTCGTGACCGCAACGGCCGTGCGCCGCGGCCAGGATGCCTACGACCTCGTCCTCCAACCGCAGGCCGAGGGAGGCTCCACCAATATGGTCGTCTGGTTCGGCGACCTGGCGACCGTCTGGGAGCTCGAGATCGGGCCGGGTCCACGCACGGCGGACGTCGTCTACGTCGTGACGTCCGGCGCTGCGGACCCGCCGAAGCCGGCCCGCTCATCCGGCGCGGACGCGCCTGCGGCTTCTCCGCCGGCCCCGGCCGCCGGTGGCCGCTCCACGGGCGCGGCGGCGACGCCGTCCCGCCCACCGGCGGTGCGGCCCGGTCCCGGCGCTCCGGCATCCGCGGCGCCGGGTGCGCCACCCGCACGGCCGCCTGCGCCATCCACCGCGCCGGTGGCCGCAGGATCCGCTGCGCCGGGCACGCCGGCCGCTGCCGGGCAAACGGGCCCGCCGCTCCTCGAGGTGCGGCAGACCATCGGACCGATCGCGGGCGTCTTTCAGGTGACGAGGATCGCGAGCGGCGTGGTGATCCGCTACCGCATCACCAACGAGAGCCAGGCGGATCTTGTGATCCGGCCGGGCGGCGTCCTCGTGCGGGTGAACGGCCGGGTCGCGCCCTACGCCATGGCGCGAGACAGCGTGGACCGCGGCCGCCCGGACGTCTTGCCACGGGGCGCGACGGAGACGGGCATCGTCGATGTGCCGGGTGCCGCGGCGCGCGAGGTACGGCTGATCCTCTCGCTCTTCCCCGCGACCGCCGAGGCGACCGCCGGCGTTGCCCTCCCCACCACGTTCCAGACCACGTTCACCGGCGTGGACCGCCTGCTGCTGTTGCCGGCTCCGTAGCCGTGGGGGCCTTCGGTGTCGTCGCCTCGCGAAGTCGATGCGCTGCTGGCGCTGGTGCCTCGCTGGGTCGCCGCGCACATCGCGGCCCGGGATCCCGGCCAGCTCGAGGAGATCACCATCGATCTCGGCCGGCCGCCACGCATCCGCTTCCGCGGGGACGGTGCGCCGCTTGTGCTTCCGGGGGAGGTGAGCCGCGACGACCTGCAGTACGTGCTCGGCCGGGTGACGCGATTCCGGGACGATAACCGGACCGGGATCGACCGGACGCTGCACCGGATCGCGTGCATCCGGGACCGGTACCACGAGATCGTGGGCTTCACCTTCCGCGCCGGCCGCGCGGTGGAGGGGGCGGCCCGCCCGCTCTCAGACCTCCTGGCATCCGGACGCAACCTCTTGCTCGTCGGCGCCCCCGGCGTGGGGAAGACGACGCTGCTGCGCAGCGCTGCAGCCATTCTCGCCGACGAGATCCACCGCCGGGTCGTGATCGCCGACACGAGCAACGAGATCGGCGGGGACGGCCAAGTCCCGCATCCCGCGATCGGCAGCGCGCGCCGCCTGCAGATCCCCCTGCCGGATCCCGCGCGCCCGGTCCGAGACGCACAAGCGCAGATCGTCCTCCAGGCGGTCGTGAACCACGGCGCCGAGTCGATTATCATCGACGAGATCGGGTTCGAGTCGGACGCGCGCGTGGCCCGCACGATCGCGCGCCGCGGCATCCAGCTCGTCGCGACCGCCCACGGACGACGGCTGCACGACGTGGTCTTCAACCCCGACCTGAACAGCCTCGTCGGCAGCCCGCGTCCGGTCGTCCTGTCTCCGGAGGAGGTTGCCCGACGCGGGGAGGCGCGGCACACGGTGCTCGAGCGCACCGAGCCGCCGGTGTTTGACCACGTCGTAGAGGTTGCGCGGCGAGATCTGTTCGTGGTGCACCCGGATGCCGGCGCATCGGTGGATCTCATCCTCGCCGGGCTCCCGCCGAAGGTCGAGATCAGGAGGCCCGGACCGGCGGGGGACGGCGGCCGGCAGTGAGAGCGCGGCCGGCCGCGGAGGAGGCCGGTCGGCGTGTGCCCAATCTGCCCGAGCGCAGGGCGATCGCCCGTGCCCCGTGCGCTGCCCGGAGACCCTGCGAACAGCGCCGCTCGGACCGGACCGCGCCGGCTCAGCCCGCGCGGCGTCCGAAGACGCGTCGGCACGGTGGCGGGGAGCGAGATCGACGTGGAACGAGGCGTGGTGAAGTGGTTCGACGCCCGGATGGGGTACGGCTTCATCGTGGATGCGCAGGGACGGGACGTCTTCGTGCACCGGCGGATCGTCCGCCGGGCTGGGCGCCGACGGCTGGAGCCCGGGGAGCCCGTGGAGTACGAGGCGGAGGCCACACCGCGCGGCATCAAGGCCACGCGGATCGTCGTGGCGCGGCCCTGAACGCTGCGGCTAGCGGCGCCGCCCCAGGCTCCGCTCCCCGCGTGCGCAGGCGGCGCGGGCTCCGCCCGCCGCACCGCCCCGGACGGCAGCCATCGAGGACCTGGGGAGTACGAATCGCCGTGCTCCCGCGATTCGTTGGGGCGGGACGCCGTGCCTCGATCGGACGCGCGGGGCACCCCCGCGGCCGATTCGTCTCGCTGCAACCTCCCTCAGACTTCGGGGAGCATGCACGAGGGCGCTCGGCAAGTGCCGCTACGAGGACGGGGATGCCTTGGGCATGCCCGGCGTTCCCTTATGCGTGCCGTGTCCTCCCTTCGGCGTGCTGGGGAACGCGATCACACCGGCCTGCCGTGCCCCCGAGACGCCTTTGCGCTGCGGCACGCGGGGATGGTGCGCGAGGTCGAGGTCGAGGTTCTTCCCGCACGTACATGTGATCTTCGGCTGCTGGCTGACATCGACCCAGACGTTTCCGACCGCTTCGGCGCGCCGCTTCGCGGCGTCGACGGCTCCCGCCGCCTGCTCCTCGGCGTCCTCGCGCGCGCCCTGCGCCGGAGTCCCGGTGCCGTAGACGGAGTACACAAACGCTTTGGGATAGTAGACGCTGTACTTCTTTCCACACCGGCCGCAGGGAAACGTGAAGACCAGCGCCACCCGGAATCACCCCGCCTCGAATTTCTCCAGTAATTGTAGCACGACAGCGGCCGGGCTGTACGGGCCATCGGTGCGGGTAAAACCGAATGGAGCACGCCGGCCGGACCTAGGAAAGCCGGGATGTGTGTGCTAGGATAGCGTCATCGGGGATGTCGTGCCACGGGAGCGATCGGCCATGGACAGCCGGAGCGTGAGAGTTCTCGTCCTGGGAGTTCTCCTCGGCGGTCTCGCGGGGATCTTTGCGATCGGCGGCAGCGCGGCTTCCTGGGGCTGGCGGGCGGGAGCGGCCGCGCGCGGCCACGACCTGATCCTCGTCCCGGTCCGGCCAGCCCAAGATCAGGCTCCGGCTCTCAACCCGAAGGAGTTCATCCCGGTGCCGAACACCGGCACCCTGCCCGGAGCCGGACAGCAGCCCACACCCGGCACAGGCAACCAGAACTGCGACAAAATTCTGTACTTCTACCAGGGCCGCCTCTACCAGCTCCGCCCGGGGCCCATGCCCCGCAACGGCGGTAATCCGGAGTTCTTCTTCATGCAGCCCTACGACGGCCCGCAGATCCCGGGATTCCCGAGCCCCACAGTGCCCGGCGCGCCAGGGCTCCCCGGACAGCCGCTCCCGCCGACGCTGAAGTTCTAACCCATGCTTGACGCACCGTGAGCGGGTGGGTGCGGTCCACCCTGGGCTGAGGGCGTGCCGCACGAGATCAGCCGGCCGGAGAGATCGGCCGGCTGATCGGCTTCTGGAGCGTCCGCCCGGTGGGCGTCGCCGTTCGCTCAGTGGGTGTCTACGTCCTCGTCGTGATCGGCTCGATGCTTCTTGACCTTCTCCGGATGCCCGCGCGTCCACTGGTCCCGCCAGACCGGATGGCCGTCCTGCCGCCGGGCCGGGCCGTTGTCCGGGGCCGGTCGCACCTGCGTCTCCGAGAGCACCTGCGGCAGGTTCAGGAGGATGTTCGCGACGCTCGCCATCTGCCCCAGCCCGCTCGGAGGCTGCGCCGCGGGCGCTGCCACGGCGGGCCTGCCTACCGGTGCCGGTGGCGCCGGCCGGCGGGCCGGCACAGGCGCCGGCGTCACACGCACCGCTGGGGCTGCGGCGACGCGCACAGGCGCGACACGCATGGCCGCTGCGGGCGCGGGCCGCGCCGGGGCGGGCGCGGCCGCGGCGGCAGGCTGCTTCGTCACCGTCGCCAGCCGCGCCGGGGTGGCACGAGTGGCCTCGGCCTCTGCAAGGGGCGGCGCATCCTTGATCACCGTCACCGGCGACGACACGGCCTCCGTGGGCCGCAGCCCCAGCATCGCCTGACCTGACGGCGTCACCGATCCCGTCACGGCCAGCAACGTCAGCACGCCCAGGCCGCCCGTGACCCACCGCATCATCGATCATCACCCCGAGGACTCATTTACCCTCGCTACAGTAATAATATCATAAGCCACAGGACCGCGCGGAGCGTCGCAAGGCGGGCCCGCACGCCCCGAGTCCAGCACCCGGCAGCAGGCGACACGGGGCGCCGGACCCGTACGCACGACACCGGCCCTGTCAGGCAAGCCCGATGATCCGCCTGAGCCGGTCGAGGTCGAGGTGCCGCGCGGCCACCCCGGCCAGGTCATCGAAGATCTCGTCGAGGTCCGCGCATGGCACGGCTGCGGCCCGGCCTGGGCGCCGCCGCGCGAGCGCGCTCACGAGCGCATCGCGAAACGCGGGGCTCCTCATGAGCCCGTGCACGCTCGTGCCCACCACCGCGCCGCCCGGCGAGACGGCCCCGTCGGGCTCGTCGCAAGGCACGCCGCCTCGGCGGACGATGCGGAGAAACGGGGCGCCGGCCGCGGTGGTGCGGCCCATGTGGATCTGGTAGCCGTCGAGCTCGAGCGGGCGAAGGTCCTCGGCCCAGGGGATGCGGACGGTGCGGGCGCGCACCTGCGCCGTCCGCTTCACCCGGCCGAACACGGTCGCTGCACGCAACAACCCAAGCCCCGGCACGCCGGCCGCGGGCGACTCGACGCGCTCTGGATCGCCGATGTGCTCACCGAGCATCTGGTAGCCGCCGCAGATCCCCAGCACGGGGATGCCGGACGCCGCCAGCGACGTCACCTGCCGGTCCAGCCCGGACGCGCGGAGGACCTCCAGGTCGGCCACTGTGGCTTTGCTGCCGGGCAGGATGAGGAGGTCCGGACGCCCGAGTGCCTCGCCGGGGCGAACGTACCTGACCCGCACACGCGGATCCCGCTCGAGGGCGTCGAACTCGTCGAAGTTCGAGATGTAGGGCAGGTGAACGATCGCCACGTCCAGCCGCCCACCGTTCCGTGCTCGCTCGTCCGGCCCGGGGCGGCGCGGACGCGCCTCCAGCGCAACGGCGTCCTCCTCCGGCAGGCGGCACCCCGGGATGTAGGGAAGGACCCCGAGGACCGGCCGGCCGGTGCGGGCCTCGAGCGCGGCGATGCCCGGCCGCAGCGCAGCCGGATCGCCCCGGAGCTTGTTGATGACGAATCCCCGGACGAGCGCGCGCTCGTCTTGCCGTAGCAGCTCGACCGTCCCGATGAGCGAGGCGAAGACGCCGCCCCGGTCGATGTCGCCGACGATCAGAACCGGCGCGCCGGCGTACCGGGCGACCCGCATGTTGGCGAGATCCTGCCGCCGGAGATTGATCTCGGCCGGGGAGCCCGCGCCCTCCAGCACGACGAGATCGTAGCGGGACCGCAGGGTATCGAGCGACCGCGTGATCGCGCGCCACAGATGGGTGCGATCCGGCGGCCCGCTGCGGACCCGGCCCAGCACCACGACCTGCGCACGGCCGCCGGGCTCGGGCTTCACGAGCACCGGGTTCATCTCGACCGACGGCGCGATCCCGGCGGCATGAGCCTGCACGGCCTGCGCGACGCCGATCTCGCCGCCCCCGGGCGTGACGCACGCATTCAGCGAGAGGTTCTGGGCCTTGAACGGGGCGACGCGCAGGCCCTCGCGGGCGAACAGCCGGCACAGCGCGGCGACGAGCAGGCTCTTGCCCGCGTACGACGCGGTGCCCTGCACCATGAGCACGCGCGCCGGGGCCCCGCGCCGCATCGTGCGCATCACCGACTGCACCTGCGGAGAGGATTCGGTGCGCGGACCGGAGAACTTCCGGATCCGGTGATGGCCGGATGCCGCAGAGACGTCCCCTGACGCCCTGGGTCGGCGCGCTGCCGTACGCCCTCATCGCCGCGGGCGCGCTGCTTAGGATCGTCCCGCATCCCGCAAACTTCGCGCCCATCGGCGCGATCGCGCTGTTCGGCGGCGGCGTGCTGCCGCTGCCGTGGAGCGCGGTCGTCTCGCTGGCGGCCGTCGCCCTCGCCGATGCCGTGCTGGGCTACTACCCCGGCATGGCATGGGTGTACGGGAGCTTCGTGTTGATCGCGCTGCTCGGCGCAGTCGCGCTCCGGCGGCGGCGGACCGTTCTGCGGATCGCCTGCACCTCGTTCGCGGCCTCCGCGCTGTTCTTCGTCGTAACGAACTTCGGGGAGTGGCTCGGGCCGCTCTACCCGCACACGCTGCCCGGGCTGCGTGCCGACTACATCGCCGCGATCCCGTTCTTCCGCAACACCGCGCTGAGCGACCTCGGATACTCGCTCGCGCTCTTCGGGCTGTACGAGGGCGCGCTGCGCGCGGCGGGGCGGCGCGCCGCGTACCCGCGGAGCCTGGCGCCCTGACCGCGCCCCATCGAAGCAGGAGCCGCAGGGACGCCGAGGACCGCGTGACCCTGGGACGCTGGCGCGACGCGCCGCCTCAGCGCACGACATAGCGGACCCGAAGCACCGCGTAGGCATCGATCGGCACGCCGTCGCGGGTCGCGGGCGCGAACTGCCAGCGGCGGACGGCCTCCTCCGCAGCGCGATCCAGGACCTGGGAGCCCGACGAAGTGACCACGTCCACACTCCGTACCGCCCCATCGGCAGCGACGAGCACGCGCAGCACCACCGTGCCCTCCGCGGCTTCCACGACGAGCCCTGTCCCGAGCTCCTGCCGCCGGAGCGTGAGGCGAAACGCGTCCTGCGGGTAGCCCGTCCCCGCGACCGCGAGCACCCTCGGCGGGGTGAGGCGCGGCGCGCGCTGGGGGGACACGGCGCCGGGGGCGGCCGCTGCGCCGGCCGGGCCGGTTCCTCCGCTGATGCCACCGTCCCCGCCTCCGCTCTGCTCTCCCCCGGCGCCGCTCGCGTCTGCCACGGGGATCGACCCGGAGACCGCCGAGCCCGGGGCGGACCGGGCGGAGGGAGCGGCCACGGCTGTCTTCGGCTCGGCGGGCCGTGCCTCGCCGGACGCAGCGCTCGATCCGGAGACCTCCCCGCGATCCGCGCGGCCGGTGGGTGCCGGCGCGGCGCGGCGCGGCGGGGCGTACGGGCCCGGCGCGGGCGACGCGGACCGCGTCGCCGCCGGCGGCACGGCGGCGGCGACGCGGCGGCGCGGCGCGGCGGGGCGCGCGCGGGCGCGCTCGACGCGCGATGGCGTCCGATCAGCGGGCGCCGGCCGGCCGAGCGTGGCCGGCTGCTGGGACGGAGCGGACGCGTGCGCCGGCCCGTCGCGCATCGGTGTCCCGGCCTCTTCCGAAGCCGTCGGGGCGGTCTCGACCTCGGCCTGGCGCGCTGGCGCCCCGCCCGGACGAGGACGCCCGGGAGCGGATCCGCCGGCCCCGAGTCGAGCGCCTGCCCCGCCCGGCGGACGGCCGGTGCCGTCCTCAAGCGCCGGGTGCAGCCGGTCCATCCCGACCCTCGCCACCCAGCCCGCGGCGCCGGCCAGGACGGCGACGATGCTCCAGACGAGAAGTGAGCGCCCGCGCATGCGGCTATAGGGTCTTTGTTGCCGTCAGGAAGTACCTCCTGCCCGGCTCCGGGAAGCCCAGCGACTCCTGATACACGGTGTCGAGCACGTTGGTCACACCGGCCTGCACGGCCCAGCCGCTCGGGGCCGTCCACGTCGCCGCAACAGAGGTGAGCCAGTAGCCCGGGACCACCTGTGTGTTGGCCGTGTCGGCGAATCGGTCGCCGACGTAGCTTAGGATCATCGCGAGCGTCGTCCCCGCCCCCGCGCGGTAGTCGATCTCGAGGCCGCCGAGGGACCGCGGCACGTAGATGACGTCGAGGCCGGTAGCGACGTCGCGCGCGCGCTGTCCGGTGTAGCTGGCACGAACGAACCAGCGGTCCGCGAGCTGCCCCGCCAGCTCGACCGACCCTCCCGAGACGACGGCGTGGCCGACGTTCATCGGCGTGAACAGGGGCGGCGACGACGTGATCAGGTTGGTCGCATCCTTGTAGTAGCCGGTCACGCGCAGCGCCAGCCCGGGCGCCACCGCGTACTCGAGGCCCGCATCGTACGACCACGCCGTCTCGGGCTGGAGGCTCGGGTTCCCCGAGAACGCCGGCGCGATCTCGTCGAAGCTCGGTGCCCGAAACGTCCGCCCGGCGGCGGCCCGCAGGACGAGCCGGTCGCTCAGCAGCAGGACCACGCCGATCCGGGGGCTCACCTGCGCCCCGTACAGCTCGAAGATGTCCTCGCGCACGCAGGTGGAGAGCAGCACGCGCGGGGTGATCTGCCAGTCGTCCTGCACGTACAGCCCCAGGTCGCTGCCCCGGTTGGCGAACGCGGCAGGCGAGCTGTCGGTGTGCGCGATCGTTTGGCCCTGGTACTCGGCCCCCAGCGTCAGAAGATGCGCCGGATGCGGCGCGAGCACGAGCTGGCCCTGCGCGCCCCACAGGTGCGCGACGTCGTCCGATTGAAACGCCGTTCCGGGGCTCGCAAACGCGACATCGTCGTCGAGGCGGTACACGCGGAGCAGCGCGCCGGGCCCGCCGGCGCCGCCGCTGCGCCAGGCGAGGTCCAGGAGCGTCCGCCCCTCCCAGAGCCGCGCGAGGACGTCCTGAAAGGGCGCCGCTCCGGGGCTGCCGGTCACATGCCAGAGCCTGTTCAGGGTGAGCGTCAGGCCGGCGTCGTCGGAGGTCGCCCAGTGGAGCTTTGCCATCACCGTGGAGTTGCTGTAGTCGGTGTCGGGCGCGAACCCGGTGCTGCCGGTCAGGATCCCCTGGATCAGGTACGTGAGGCCGCCGATCCGCTCGCCGACCGACACGACGTTCACGCTCTCCCCGTACGACCCGATGCGGGCGGAGAGCGAGGTCCGGGGGGCGGACCGCGTGACGATGTTGACCACGCCTCCGAGGGTGGCGCTGCCGTAGATCGCCGAGAACGGTCCGCGCAGCACCTCGATGTGGTCGACGTCCTGGATCGGCAGCGTGCTCAGATCGACGGTGGGCTGGTCCGGCCGGTTGAGCGGAACGCCGTCGAGAAGGATCAGCACCTGCGTCGAGGACGATCCGCGGATGCTGATCGTCGTGAGCGAGCCCGCTCCGCCGGTGCCCTTGATGAGCACCTCCGGCAGCACGCGCAGCGCGTCCGCGACGGTCAAGGCGCCCATCGCCGCGATCTCGGCCGCGGTGATCACGCTGACCGAGGCGGGCGTGGTCGACGGAAGCTGCGGCCGCTTGCCGGCCACCTCGACTTCGGGCAGCTCGAACGTGGGAGGGCCTGCCGGCGGCTGCGACCATGCGGGGGCGTCCGTGCCGAGAGCCACGAGCAGCACCAGGAGCGGGGCGAGCGCCCGACGGCGCGCAGAGCGGCCAGGCATCATGGTCCCTCCGTGCGCGGCGCCGCGCCCGCAAACAAAAGAGCCCCCGAGCAAGGCACGGGGACCAGGCGGCGCAGCACCGCGGGCGTACTTACCTTTCGGCCGAAGGTCACCGTACGCAACCGGACGGGCAGGTTTCCTGGCTCCGGATCCTCGCCGCTCCGCGCCTTCCCGGTCGACCCAGTGGCGTTGCGGATCGGCTCCCCGTTACAGTGGCGGGACCGCGCCGGCCTGGCGGCCTCTGCGCCGCCGCTCGATCACGCAGGTGCCGAGCAGCTCGCAGGCCGCGCACCGGACTTCCCTTTTACTCCCGGCGAGCCGGGAGCACCCGTCCAGTACGGTATGCAGTTGTGAGGCCAGTATACGCGGGACCGCTCTGCCCGTCAAGCGTGCGCGACATGCGCGACGCGCCTCCTCCGGCGCGTCAGGCCGTCGGAGGAGGGCCGGTGGGCCACGATCTCCGGGGAACGCACAGCGACGAGGCTGGCGTGACCGCTGCCTGGCGGAGGGGGAGGGATTTGAACCCCCGAGGCAGTTGCCCGCCTAGCGGTTTTCGAGACCGCCCGATTCAGCCAGGCTCTCGCACCCCTCCGCGGCCAAACCCTATTGTACCATGCCCCCGGGCGGCACTCGGCGCGCCGCCGCGAGTCGGCAGCGCAGGAATCCTCTTCCGCCGGCGCGTACAGTACGATACCCGTGCGACGCCGCATCGCCCACCGGCTCAGCGCACCGGCCCGGTGCGGCCGTCGGGGCAGGCGCCGCGGACGGGGAGGCGGGATCTGAGCGGCGCCGTTGCCGCGCTGGAGTTCTACGATGTCGCCCGCCGCTTCCCGGTGCCGGGGGGCGGCACGTACGCGGCACTGGAGGGTGTGTCGTTCGCGGTCGCCCGCGGGGAGTTCCTGGCGATCGTCGGGCCGACCGGCGGCGGGAAGTCGACGCTGCTCAACCTCGCCGCCGGCCTGCTGCGTCCGAGCGCGGGCCAGGTGCTTGCCTTCGGCGCGCCGGTTGACGGCGTCAACCGGCGCGCCGCGTACCTGTTCCAGCAGGACGTCCTCCTCCCCTGGAAGACCGCGCTCGAGAACGTCATGCTGGGACCCCTCCTGCACCGCCAGCCGCGGCGCGAGGCGCAGGAGCACGCGATGCGGTGGCTCGCCCGCGTCGGCCTCGCCGGCTTCGAGAACCGCTACCCCCACCAGCTCTCGGGTGGGATGCGCAAGCGGGTGGCGCTCGCGCAGAGCCTGATCGTCGGCCCCGAGATCCTGCTCATGGACGAGCCGTTCAGCGCGCTCGACGTCCAGACGCGCGCCCTCATGGAGAACGACCTCCTGAGGCTCTGGCAGGAGGACCGGAAGACCGTCGTGTTCGTGACGCACGACCTCGACGAGGCGATCGCGCTCGCCGACCGGGTGCTCGTCCTCTCCGCCGGGCCGGGCGCCCGGGTGCTCGGCTCGCACCCGGTGGCGCTGCCGCGGCCGCGCGACGTGACGGAAATCCGGCTGCACCCGGCGTTCGTCGAGGTGTACCGGGAGATCTGGGCGCAGCTTCGCGGCGAGGTGCTGCGCGCCTACGCCGCCCGGGCGCCTACCGAAGGGAGTGCGGCGCCGTGACGGCCGGGCGATTCCGCCTGCTGCCGTACCAGGCCGGCGTGCTCGTCGCGCTCGTCGCCGCGTGGCAGGTGACGGCACAGCGCAGGTGGCTGGATCCCTTCTTCTTCAGCATGCCGTCGGCGATCGCCGCGCGCATCGTTCAGTGGTTTGGGAGCGGGTCGATCTACCGGCACCTGTGGACCACCGCGCTCGAGACCGTGCTCGCGTTCCTCGCCGGCGCGGCGCTGGGGGTCGCCTTCGGCTTCGCGTTCGCGCGCAGCCCCGCGCTGTCCGGGATCTTCGACCCCTACCTCAAGATCGCCAACGCGCTGCCGCGGGTGGTGCTGGCGCCGATCTTCACGCTCTGGTTCGGGCTCGGCGTGCTCTCCAAGGTCGCGTTCGGCGTGACGCTGGTGTTCTTCATCGTGTTCTTCAACACGTACCAGGGGATCCGCGAGGTGGACCGCAACCTCCTCGACAACACGCGCATGCTGGGTGCGACCGAACGGGATCTGGTGCGCCACGTCCTGTTCCCCTCGGCGCTCGTGTGGATCCTGAGCAGCCTGCACACGAGCGTCGGCCTGGCGCTCGTCGGCGCCGTCGTCGGCGAGTACCTGGGGTCGGGCCGAGGGCTGGGCTACGTGATCGCGCAGGCGGAGGGCACCTTCGATACCACAGGGGTCTTTGCCGGGATGACCGTGCTCGCGATCTTCACGCTCGCGGTCGACCTCGCCGTCACCCTGATCGAGCGGCGGCTGCTGGCGTGGAAGCAGGGCGCCGCGGAGCAGACGTAGGGCGGCGCCGCGCCGGCATGGTGGAGGAGGGCCTGCCGCCGCGCGCGTACTCTCCCGTGACTCCCCGCGTCTTCGCGCCCGCGGCGGCGCGGGACGCCCAGGAGGTGGACGATGCGCAAGGTGTTCGCGATCGCGGTCGTCGCCGGCGTGATGCTCGCCGCGCTGGCCGGCCCGGGCGGGGCACAGGTGGAGCGGCCCCGTCTCACGCTGGCGGTCGGCGGACAGCCCCTGTACATCTACCTGCCGCTGACGCTGGCCGCGCAGCTCGGGTACTTCAAGCAGGCCGGGGTCGATGTGAACATCGTGGACCTGGCGGGCGGCGCCAAAGCCCTCGAGGCGCTGCTCGGCGGGAGCGCGGACGTGGTCTGCGGGTTCATCGACCACACGATCGAGATGCAGGCGCAGGGCAAGGCGATCCGGATGTTCGTGCTGTACGATCGGTACCCGGGCCTGGTGCTCGCGGTGACAAGGGCCGGGCAGGCCAGGGGGATCAAGGCGATCGCGGACCTCAAGGGCGCCCGGATCGGGGTCACCGCGCCCGGCAGCAGCACGCAGTTCTTTGCCGAGTACCTGCTCGCCAAGAACGGCGTGCCGGTCGACCAGGAGTCCTACGTCGGGATCGGGACGGCCAGCACCGCGGTCGCCGCCGCGCGCCGCGGCGTCGTGGACGCGCTGGTGAACGTCGATCCGACGATCACGATCCTCGCGCGCGGCGGCGACGCCACGATCCTCGCGGACACCCGCACGACGCTCGGCACGCTGCGCGTCTTCGGCGGCCCCTATCCGGCCGGCGGGCTGTACGCCACCCCGTCGTTCCTGGAACGGAACCCCAAGACGGCCCTGGCGCTGGCGCTCGCCTCGGTCCGCGCGCTCCACTGGATCAAGACGCACAGCGCGGGCGAGATCGCGAACCGGATGCCGGAGCAGTTCTACCAATCCGATAAGGGGCTGTACGTGGCGTCGCTCAGGGAGAACCTGGAGATGTTCTCGCCGGACGGCCGCGTGCCGCTGAGCGGGCTGCAGACGATCGTCAAGGTCCTCTCCGCGTTCGACCGGAGCGTCGTCGCGAACGCCGGCAGGATCAACCCGCAGGCGGCGTTCACGAACGAGTTCGTAGAGGAGGCGCACAGAACGCTGAAATTCTAGCCGCCTCCTCGGAGGCGGGCACGTCGCGGGCCCGGGAGACGCCCGGCGCCCGGCACCGGCCGGTTGATTCGGCCGCCGGAGGCGCGCCCGCGGCCGGATCGGGGCCCAGCGGTGCGCGCTCCCGTCCAAGGATCGTCCAGGCACCTGCCCCATGCGCGGCGCCGGAATATTACGCTCACGGGAGAGTTATAGTATAGTGTAGGCCGATGGGGGAGGCCGCCCCTCGGCCGCGGACGGGGGCGCGAGATGAAGCACGCGAGAGAGCCGCACGGATCGGGAGCCGGGACGGTCGAGGGCGCGACCGGCGCGGATGGCGCTGCCCGCTACCGGATGGAGGACGTCGTCCGCCGGACCGGTCTGACCCCGCGGGCGGTCCGCTACTACGAGGAGATGGGGTTGCTCGCCCCGTGCGGCAGGACCGCCGGGGGGTTCCGCCTCTTCACGGAAGCCGAGATCACGCAACTCATGCGGATCAAGGAGCTGCAGACGCTGCTCGGGTTCTCGCTGGCCGAGATCAAGGAGACGCTCCACGTCGACGCGGTGCGGGCCGAGCTGCGGCAGGCGTACGCCAAGGCCACCGACCCGGCGACCCGGCGGCGGCTCGTGGAGCAGGGGACCGAGCTCGTCCAGTCCCAGATCCGCATCATCGACGAGCGCATGGCGCGCCTCGCGAAGCTGCGCGAGGAGTACGGGGAGCGCCTCGCTCGCCTCGAGACGTTGCGGAAGCAGCTCGCGGCCGGGGAGGACGGCGCCCCCGCAGATCACCCACACGTGAGGAACGAGAGATGAGCGACGCACCGTCCCGGACAGGGCTGGATCCCGCGCCCGCGGCGGCGCACAGCGATCCCGAGCGCCGCCCGTCCGGATCGGCGGGAGGATACGCCGGGAGGCCGGCGCCTGCCGGCGAGCGGCAGGCCGGCCCGCAGGCACCCGGCAGCGCGTCTCCGGACGGATCCGGCGGACAGGCGCCCCGCCCCCGGAGCCCGCGCCCGCAGGGCGCGGCCCGCAGGCGGCTGCGGCGCCTCGGCCTGCCGGTCGCGGCCGCGGCCCTGCTCGTCCTCGCGGTGGCGACCTTCCTCTACTGGCGGGCGAACGCCGGGCTCATCAAGACCGACAACGCGCAGACCGCAGGGGATCTCGCGCCGGTCAGCTCCCGGATCACCGGCACCGTGACGAAGGTGGACGTCCAGGAGAACCAGCTCGTCAAGGCAGGCACCGTGCTCGTCGAGCTCGATCCCTCAGACTACCGGCTCGCGCTCAGCCAGGCGCGCTCCCAGCTCGCGGTGGCACAGGCCCAGGTGCAGGCGGCGCAGGCCGGGCTCGCGGCGCAGGAGCAGCAGTTCGCGAGCAGCGTCAGCGCCGCGCGCGCGGCCCTCGAGGCCACGCAGCCGAGGCTGCCGCAGGCCCAAGCGCAGCTCGTGATGCAGGAGGGAACGACCGCCGCGCAGGTGGCGCAGGCGGAGGCGCAGGTCGCTACCGCCCGGTCGAATGTGCAGGCGGCGCAGGCCACCTTCACCACGGCGAGCCGCACGCTGGAGCGGGATCGCCGGCTCCTGGCAGACGGCGCGATCGCCGCCCAGCAGGTGGACGCCGACACCGCGGCCTACGCGCAGGCGCGCGCGCAGTACCAGGCGGCCCAGGACGCGCTGCGCCAGGCCCAGGCCACGCTCGCGGCCGCGCAGGCGGCCCGCCAGCAGGTCGCGATCGCCCGCAACGCGGTCGCGGAGAACCGGGGCCAAGTGTCCCAGGCGGAAGCGCAGCTCCAACAGGCCCTCGCGGGCGCGGCGGTCGTCCGCCAGCGCGCCCAGGAGCTCGCGGCGGCCCAGGCGCAGGCGGCCGCCGCGGCGCAGGCCGTCCGGACCGCCGAGCTGAACCTGAGCCGGACCCTGATCCGCGCGCCGGCCGACGGGTGGGTGACGAACCGCACGGTGCAGATCGGGCAGGTGGTCCAGCCGAACCAGCCGCTGATGTCCCTGACCCTCTCCCGCGGCGTCTGGGTCGTGGCCAACATCAAGGAAACCCAGCTCGGGCGGATCCGCGTGGGCGACCCCGTGCGGATCCGGGTGGATGCGCTTCCGGGCCGCACGTTCCACGGGCACGTCGAGAGCATCGGCGCGGCAACCGGCTCGACCACCGCGCTGCTGCCTCCCGACAACGCGACCGGCAACTTCGTCAAGGTCGTCCAGCTCGTCCCCGTGCGGATCGCGCTGGACCCGGGGACGGATCCGGACCAGCGGCTGCAGGTGGGCCTCTCCGCCGAGGTCGCGATCGACACCACGCACCACAGGGCGCGGTAGGGAGACCCGGCGCATGGCGGCTGAGATCCCGGCCGGGCGGGCAGGCGCGCGGGCCCGGCCGGCCGCCAGCAAGTGGCTCGTCGCCCTCTCCGTCCTGCTGGGATCGGTCATGGGCGCGATCGACACGAGCGTCGTCAACGTCGCGCTCGCCCACATCCAGGCGTCCTACGGGGTGACGATCCAGCAGGTCACCTGGGTGAGCACATCCTACCTCATCGCGGTCGTGATCGTCATGCCGCTCACGGCCTGGCTGGGCACGGTGCTCGGCCGCCGGCGCGTGTACATGCTGTCGGTGCTCCTCTTCACGGTCGCGTCCGCGTTCTGCGGGTTCTCCCGTACCCTGGGCCAGCTGATCGCCTTCCGGATCATCCAGGGGCTGGGCGGTGGCGCGCTGCAGCCGATCGCGCAGGCGATCATGCGCGAGACGTTCCCGCCGGAGGAGCAGGGCCAGGCGATGGGGTTCTTCGGCATGATCGTGCTCCTCGGGCCGGCGGTCGGTCCGACGCTGGGAGGCTGGCTGACGGACAACTACTCCTGGCCGTGGATCTTCTTCGTGAACCTGCCGGTGGGCGCCCTGGCCTTGCTCATGAGCGCGCAGTTCATCGTCGACCCGCCGTACATGCGCGCCCGCGGCTGGGGCCGATTCGACTTCCCCGGCATCGGGTTGCTCGCTGTGGGCCTGGCCGCGCTGCAGGTCCTCCTCGAGGAAGGCGAGCGGGACGGCTGGTTCAGCAGCCCGTTCATCGCCGCCCTCGCCGTGATCTCGCTGATCGCGCTCGCCGCGTTCATCGCCTGGGAACTGCGCGCGCCGGCCCCCGCGGTCAACCTGCGCGTGCTCACGGACGTCACGTTCGCGGCGGGGACGGTCATCATCGGCATCCTCGGGCTCGTGCTGTTCGGGAGCCTGATCCTGCTGCCGCTCTTCCTGCAGAACCTCCTGCGCTACGACGCGACGCAGGCCGGGCTCGCGTTGATGCCGCGGTCGCTCACGATGGTGCTGATGATGCCGATCGCGGGCGCGCTGTACAACCGGCTCGGCGTGTACGTGATGCTCCCCTTCGGGCTCGTCGTGAGCGCGTTCGCCGGCCTCATGATGGCGCGGTTCAACCTCGACAGCGGCCCGCTCCAGATCCTGCTGCCCCAGCTCATCCAGGGCGTCGGGTTCGCGTTCATGTTCGTCTCCCTGTCAACCGCCTCGCTCTCCACGATCGCGAGGCCGCAGATGCAGAGCGCGACCGGACTCTACAACCTCGTCCGGCAGCTCGGCGGCAGCCTGGGCACCGCGATCGTCATCACGCTGCTGGACCACAAGATGACGGCCACGAGCGCCCGGCTGGTCACATACGCGTCCCCGTACAACCCGACGTTCATGCAGTGGTGGCAGACGATCCAGGCCGGCCTGGTTGCACGGGGGAGCGATCCGGCGACGGCCCACCGGCAGGCGCTGGGGGTCCTCCACTTCCTGATCAGCCAGCAGGCCGCGGTCATCGCCTTCGACTACGTCTTTGCGATCGTCGGGATCGTGTTTCTCACGTGCCTCCCGCTCGTGCTGCTGATGCGCCGCGGCCAGCTCCCTGGCCCGGCCGACGGCGGGATCGCGGCGGAGTGAACCGGCCGGCGCCGTGCGGCCGGCCCGGCCGGCCGCGGACGGTGGAGCCGGGGGCCCGCGCCGTGCTATCATAGAGGCACAGCGCATCCCGGGTCCCAGGAGGGCACCGTGGCGCACCTCAGCGATCCCCCAGCGCCGGAGTACTTCCTCGAGAGCTTCCCCCGCGACGACTTCCCCCGGTATCTCTGGACGGAGCGCCCGTCGACCCTCCCCGCGGACGTCTGGACGACCGAGACCACGCACCGCGACGGCCAGCAGGGCGGGCTGCCGCTCACCGCCGAGCAGAGCCTCGAGATCTACGATATCCTCTGCCGCTTCACCGGCGCCTCGGGGGCGATCCGCCAGGCCGAGTTCTTTGTCTACCGGGCTTCCGACCGCAGCGCGCTGCAATCCGCGCTCGAACGCCACCGGTCGGGCGCGCCGATCGAGCCGACGACCTGGATCCGGGCGACGGCCAGGGACGCGGAGCTGATCCGCGCGCTCGGCGTGCGCGAGACCGGCATGCTGTCCTCGATCTCGGACTACCACACGTTTCACAAGTTCAAGCCCGGCGGCCGCGTGCAGGCCGCGCAGACGTACCTCGACGCGGTCAAGCTCGCGCTGGACGCCGGGATCCGCCCGCGGCTGCACCTGGAGGACGCGACCCGGGCGCCGATGGACTTCATGCGCGCCTTCATCGAGGCCGTGCTGGAGACGGCGGCGCCGTACGGGGAGGCGCTGCGGCCCAAGTTCCGCGTCTGCGACACGATGGGGCTCGGCCTGCCCTACGACGACGTCGCGCTCCCCCGCAGCGTGCCCCGGATCTTCCGGGCGCTACGCGCCCTGGGCCTCCAGCCCCGGGACCTCGAGTTCCATCCCCATAACGACACCGGCCTCGTGGTGGCGAACTGTCTGGCCGCGGTGCGGGAGGGCTGCGGGGCCATCAACGGCACGTGCCTGGGCAAGGGTGAGCGCACCGGGAACGCCCCGCTCGAGCAGGTGATCCTCCACCTCATCGGAATGGGATACTTCGCGCGGCCCCGGCCGGACTTCACGGTCCTCAACGACCTCGCGGCGCTGTACGCGCGGATCGGGGAGCCGCTGCCGGCCAAGTACCCGCTGTTCGGCCGGGACGCGCACCGGACGCGCGCCGGCATTCACGCCGACGGGCTCAACAAGTTCTGGTGGATGTACGCGCCGTTCAACGTGCCGGCGCTCCTCGGGCGGCCCCTCGAAGTCTCGCTCACCAAGGATTCCGGCCTCGCCGGCCTGGTCTTCCTGATCAAGCAGCACCTCGGCGTGGACGTCGCAAAGGACGATCCCGGCCTGCTCGAGGTGCACGCCTGGGTCACGCGCGAGTTCGACGGCGGGCGGCAGACCAGCATCGAGTGGGAGGAGCTCCAGCCGATCGTGATGCGCCACCTGGATCACATCCGGGCGGCCCCGGCGCATCGCGGCACCCCGTAGGCTCCGCGCGCGGCCCCTCTCCCCACGTACCGCCACACCGCGCGGAACTCCACGGCGTCGAGGCGGGTCCGCTGCAACCATCGTCCGGGGCATAATGCCGAGTGGGGGGAAAGGTCCCCGGGGACCGCGGGTGGTGATCGGCAGCCCTCCCCGGCCGGGGATCCGGTGGCCGCCGCGATGGACGCCAGACGATCTGTGCCACTCGTAAGCCTCGCCGAGGTCCTCTCCGCGCTGTCATCCGCCCTCGACCTTGCGAGCGGCCAGCCGGACGGGCACACGGTGCGCTCGTGCCTCATCGGGATGCGGCTGGCCGAGGAGCTGGGCCTCGACGGCGAGGCCCGGTCCGCGCTGTACTACGCGCTGATCCTCAAGGACGCCGGATGCTCGGCCCAGGCGGCGCGCCTCACGGCCCTGTTCGGATCGGACGACCACGCCGTCCAGCGGCGCCTCCGGCTCGTCGACTGGTCCCGCGCCACGCACGCCGCGCTCTGCGGCCTCCGCTGCGCGGCGATGGGGCGCCCGGCCGCCGCGCGGCTGCGCCACCTCGCCCGGCTCGTCAGGGCCGGCCGCGGGGCCGTGCGGGAGCTCGCGCGCATCCGATGCCGGAGCGGGGCGGAAGCCGCGCACCGGCTGGGGCTCCCGGCCGCCGCGGCCGAGGCGATCGGCGCCATCGACGAGCACTGGGACGGCCGCGGGTATCCGGACGGGCTCCGCGGACCGGCGATCCCGCTCCTCGCCCGGATTGCGGCGCTGGCGCAGGGCGCGGACGCGCTCCTCACGGACCGGGGCGCCGAGGCCGCGCTGGCGGCGGTGCGCGCCCGGCGCGGCACGTGGTTCGACCCCGACCTCGCCGACGTGGTCCTCTCCTGGCACGGCGACCACGGCTGGTGGGAGGGGCTGCGGGCGCCGCAGGCCTCGCGACTCTGCGTCGCCGCGGAGCCGGCCGCACACGCGCGAATGGTCGACGAGGCGGGCCTGGACGAAGTGGCCGAGGTGTTCGCCGGCATCGTGGACGCCAAGACGCCCTTCACACACCAGCACTCCCGGCGCGTGGCGCAGTACGCGCGCGACATCGGGGCCGAGCTCGGCATGGACGGCGCGGCGTGCTGCCGGCTCTACCGCGCCGGGCTGCTGCACGACATCGGCAAGCTCGGGGTGTCCAACCAGATCCTGGAGAAGCCAGGCTCGCTCACGGCCGACGAGTGGACCCGCATCCGGGAGCATCCGGTCCGCACGTGGGAGATCCTGCAGCGGGTGCGCGCGTTTAGCGACATCGCGCGCCCGGCCGCGCTGCACCACGAGCGGCTGGACGGCAGCGGCTACCCGTGGGCGCTCGACGCGAGACGGCTCGACCCGGCCGCGCGCATCCTCGCCGTCGCCGACGCGTACGAGGCGATGACGTCCTGGCGGCCGTACTGCGCGCCGCTGCCGCAGGACACGGCCCTGTTCCTGCTCGAACGGGAAGGCGGCGCGCGGCTCGACGCCGAGGCCATCAGCGCGCTCCAGCGGTGCCTGACCCGCGCGACCGACGCGGCTTCCGGCGAGGCGCCGGCCGTGCACCGCGCCGGCGCCGACCCCCTCGCCGTAGACGCCGCCTTCTAGCCCCTCCTCCTCACGACAGACAGGCCGCGCGGCGTCCCGGGTCGAAGATCATCCGGGCGCCGGCGTGACCGCGGGACGGCGCGGACGACGCTGCGGAGGAGGATCGATCATGGAGGAGCGGGCCAACGGGCGCGTGCTCGACGTCATCCGGAGCCGCCGGAGCATCCCCAGGATGAAGCCGGATCCGGTGCCGCGCCCGTTGATCCAGCAGCTCCTGGACGCGGCGGTCTGGGTGCCCAACCACCGCCTCACCGAGCCGTGGCAGTTCTTCGTGCTCGACGGCGAGTCCAAGCACCGGTTCGCCGAGATCCGCCGCGAGTGGCGGCGGAGCCAGCTCCCGGACCCGCACGCGCCCGGCGTAGCGGCAGCGCTCGAGAGGGTCTACCAGGAGACGGTCGCGACCCCCGCGATCATCGTCGTCACGTCGCACGTATCCGACGACCCGGAGACGCGCGAGGAGGACGCCTGGGCGACGTTCGGCGCGGCCTATGCCTTCATGCTCGGCGCGTGGGCGCACGGCGTGGGCACGTACTTCCGCACGGGCGCGATGCGCGATGCCCCTGCGCTCAGGGCGCTGTTGGGCCTGCCGGAGACCCGGCGCATCGTCGGCGTGCTCTACGTCGGCTACCCGGCCGAGGTCCCCCAGCGGCGGCGCACCCCGGCCACGGAGAAGACCGTGTGGCTCGACCGGCCGTGAGCCACGAGGGAGGAGGCTCGATGTCTGCGGTGGCAGCGCCCCTGGCCGAGCTGGAGACCCTGGACACGCCGGCGCTCGTCGTCGACCTCGACCGCCTGGAGGCCAACATCGCGCGGTGGGCCGCCTTCGCGCGGGAGGCGGGCGTCAAGCTGCGGCCGCACGCGAAGACCCACAAGTGCGTGGAGATCGCGCGCCGGCAGATCGCCGCGGGGGCAGTCGGGCTCACGCTGGCGAAGATCGGCGAAGCCGAGGTGATGGCACGCGCCGGGGTGCGGGACGTCTTCCTGGCGTACGAGGTCGTCGGCGGGCCGAAGCTGCCGCGCCTCCTCTCGCTCGCCCGCGACGTCTCCGTCCGCGTCGGCGTGGACAGCCCGGAGGTGGCCGAGCCGCTCGCGGAGGCCGCGGCCCGGGCCGGAGCCACGCTCGACGTCGTCCTCGAGGTCGACACCGGACTGGGGCGCTGCGGTGTCGCGCCCGGCGAGCCGCTGCTGGCGCTCGCCCGGCGGGTCGCGCGCCTGCGCGGGCTGCGGATCGCGGGCATCTTCACGTACCGAGGGTACCGGCCCGATCCGGAGGCGGCCGGCCGGGAGGAAGGCGAGATCATGGTGCGCGAGGCCGAGCGGCTGCGGAAGGCCGGCATCCCGGTCGACGAGGTGAGCGTGGGCTCGACCCCGACCGGCCGGGCGGCGGGGCGCGTGCCGGGCGTCACCGAGATCCGGCCGGGCACGTACGTGTTCAACGACGCCACGCAGGTGCGCTGGGGGGTCGCGACACCGGACGAGTGCGCGCTCGTCGTCCTCGCACGGGTGATCAGCCGCCCGTCGCCGGACGTCGCGGTGCTCGACGCCGGCAGCAAGGCGCTGACGGCGGAGAAGGGCCCGTTCAGCAGCGCGGGCGACAGCCACGGCGTCATCCGCGGCTACCCCGACTGCCAGATCGATCGCCTCTGGGAGGAGCACGGGCGCGTGCGCCTGACCGCGGACGCGCGGCACCTGCGGGTAGGCGACCTCGTCGAGATCATCCCGACGCACGTCTGCCCGACCGTCAACCTGGCGCGGCAGCTCGTCTGCGTGCGGCGCGGTCGCGTGGAGGAGACGTGGGCGGTGGCCGCGCGCGCGCAGGTCCAGTAGACGGCTACGCCGCGGCCTCCACGATCGCGCGGCCGATCTCCTGCACCGCGAGCCGGCCCCGCGCGGCCCGCGTGAGGTCGCTCGTGAGCACCGCCACCACCACCGGGCCGGAGGGCAAGAACAGGATCCCGCAGTCGTTCTGCACGCCGGGGAGCTCCCCGGTCTTGTGCGCCGCCGCGGCGTCCGGCGGCAACCACGCCGGGAGCTTGTCGCGGAACTGCTGCGCCCGCAGGATCCCCAGCACGATCTCCGAGGTCGCGGGCGAGGCGAGCCGTCCCTGCAACAGCCGGACGAAGAGATCCGCGAGATCGCGCGGCGTCGAGAGGTTCTCACGGCCCTGCGCGCGGGCCGCGAAGTCGTACATCCGCCGGCCGAGGACCGTGTCGCGCCATCCGGCGCGGGCGATGTAGGCGTTGATGCGCTCGATGCCCAGCAGGTCGATGATGAGGTTGGTCGCCCGGTTGTCGCTGACGATGATCATCAGCGTGGCCAGGTCGCGCAGCGTGTAGGCGTGCGGGGAGAGGTACTGGATGACGCCGCTGCCGGCCGCGTCGTCGCACGGGTCGAGCGGCACCACCTGATCCCACCGGCGCATCCCGGCGTCGATCTCGGCGGCGAGCGCGGCCAGGATCGGCACCTTGATCACGCTCGCCGCCGCGAACCGCTCGTCGGCACGATGCGCAGCCCACACGGCCCCGCCGGCGTCGCAGACCAGGCACCCCAGCCGACCGTCCAGGCCGTCGGCGATCCGGCGGATCGCGTCCACAAGATGCGGTTTCATCTGCAGCTGACCTCCTCCGAGGACACACGCGGCTCTGAGGCCCGCGGTCCGAAGGGACGTGTCGCCGCCCCGGGGTGGCTACTTCGCGGTGAGGCTGGAGCATCCCGTCTCGGCATCGGGCCGCGGGCGCAGGGACCTTCCCCTTCCCGGCGAACACCATGGGGGTGTCCAACGAATACCCCCATGGGCGCCCGGGCCCGTAACACGGGCACCGCGACGGCGGCAAACGGCCTGGGAGCTAAGGTAGCCCGCCTCGGCCCGATGGGGGCCCGGGCCTTTGAAACTCAGACGTCGCCACGTGGACACACGGCTTGGGCATGGACGCAGCCTGCCCCCGTGCGCTGGGGGCCCGGGCCTTTGAAAGGAGCGTGCACCGCATGGATGCTGCGGCAACGATCGCCCAGCAACTCACCGTCACGCACGACCGCCTCAGGCGCGCGATCGACGGGCTGACCGAGGACGACGCGCGGCAGGTGCTTGCCGGCCGCCTCGCCCCGGTCGTCTGGCAGGTCGGACACCTCGCCTACGTCGATTCGAACTACGTGCAGCGTGGCGGCGGGTCTCCCCCGGCGCCGCCCCACTACGCCGACCTCTTCAAGCCCGGCACCGGCGGGCAGCAGGACTACCCGCCTCTCGGCGAGGTGTGGAGCGTCTTCGAGGGCGCCCAGCGCGGCCTGCTGAGCGTCGCGCGCGCGGCGGACCTCGCCGCGCCGCTCGACTTTCCGGCCTACAAGAGCGTCGGCGAGATGCTCGTCTACTCGTGTTTCCACCGCGGGTACCACATCGGCAAGATCGCCACGCTGCGCGCCCTGCTCGGCAAGCCCCTGCCGCGATGAGCGGACGCATCGGGGCGGAGGCGGCTCCACCGCGGACCGTCCCCACCGAAGGAGCGTAGCCCCACGGAGACCGCAGACGTCGTCGTCATCGGGGCAGGCGTGATGGGCGCGAGCGCCGCCTATCACCTCGCCCGGGGCGGCTGCCGGAACGTCCTCGTCGTCGAGCGATACGGCGAGCCGGGCCTCGGGAGCACCGGGGCGGCGACGGGCGGCTTCCGCGTCCAGTTTGGCAGCGAGACGCACGTCCGGCTGTCGCTGCTCTCGCGCGAGAAGCTGCTGCGGTTCCGCGAGGAGACCGGCGTCGACGCCGGCTACCGGCCGTGCGGCTACCTCTTCATGGCGCGCGCGGAGGCCGAGCTCGCGCCGTTGCGCCGCGCCATGGCGATCCAGCGGGCCGCCGGGGTGCGCGAGGTGCGCGAGGTGGACGCCGGCGAGATCCGCCGGCTCGTCCCGTGGGTGCGCGCCGACGACCTCGTGGGAGGCACCTTCTGCCCGATCGACGGGTTCATCCGTCCGCTGGAGATCCTCCGCGGCTACCGCGAGGCGGCGGAGCGCCTGGGCGTGCGCTTCGCGTACGGCGCCGGGTGGGCGGACTGCCTCGTGGAGGGGCGGGGGCTGGAGCGCCGCGTCGCGGGCGTACGCACCGAGCGCGACGTGGTCGCCACCCGGCGCGTGGTCAACGCCGCCGGCCCCTGGGCCGGGTTGGTGGGCGCGCGCGCGGGCCTGGAGATCCCGGTGCGGCCGGTCCGCCGGCAGACCGCCATCACCCACCCGTTCTCCGGCATACCCGAGGACGCGCCGCTCACGATCTGCCTGTGGGACGGGCTCCACCTGCGGGTGCGCGACGGGCGCGTGCTGCTGCTCTGGCACGTGGACACCCCGGGCAGGGATCCCGCGGATCCGTTCGACACCACGTTCTACCGACCGTGGCTCGACGCGCTGCTGCCCCGGGCGTACGACCGGTTCCCAATCCTGGCCGAGGCCACGGTCGACGTCGAACGCTGCTGGGCCGGCCTCTACGAGATGTCTCCCGATACGCACGCGCTCCTGGGGCCGGCGCCCGGCGTGGAGGGCCTGTACCTGATCACCGGCTCGTCCGGCCACGGCGTGATGCACGCTCCCGCGCTCGGCCAGCTCCTGGCCGAGATCGTGCTCGAGGGCAGGGCTCGCTCGCTCGCGATCGACGCGCTGCGGCCCTCCCGGTTCGCGGAGGGCCGGCCCAATCCCGAAGACGCGATCCTCTGAGCGATTCGCGCGGCCGACGCGCACGAAGGGGAAGGGGGACCCGATGGAGCTCATCAATCCCATCGTCAGGCGGTGGGTCCGCCGGGCGCGGGACGATCCCGCGGGCTTCTGGGCCCGCGCCGCCGAGCAACTCCCGTGGTTCCGCAAGTGGGAGCGGGTCTTCGAATGGACGTTTCCGACGTTCCGCTGGTACCTCGGCGGCCAGACCAACCTCGCCGTCAACTGCCTCGACCAGCACGTGGCCCAGGGCCGCGGCGGCACCACGGCCCTCGTCTACGCCAGCGAGCGCGGGGAGCGCCGGCTGTACTCGTACGCGCAGCTCCGGCGCGAGGTCGAGCGCGCCGCCGCGGCGCTACGCGGGATGGGGATCCGGAAGGGCGACCGCGTCACGATCTACATGCCGACGTGCCCCGAGGCGATCGTCCTGATGCTGGCCGCGGTGCGCATCGGCGCGATCCACTCCGTCGTCTACGCCGGGTTCGGCGCCGGGGCGCTGGCGGACCGGATCCACGCGAGCGGCTCCCGGCTCGTGTTCACGGCCGACGCCACCTTCCGCAAGGGCCGCGACGTGCCGCTGTGGGGGATCGTGGATGCCGCGCTCGAGGCCGCGGGAGGGACCGTCGAGCACGTCGTGGTCCTCTCCCGGGGCGGGGAGGGCGCGCCGCTGCGGCCCGGCCGGGACATCGCGTGGCCCGCCTTCCTGGCCCGCGCCGCGGGGCAGAGTGGCGCCTGGGTACCGATGGAAGCAAACGAGCCGGCCTACATCCTCGCGACGTCGGGCACCACCGCGAAGCCGAAGCTCGCGGTCCACGTGCACGGCGGCTACCAGGTGTTCATCCACAGCATGGCGCGCTGGCTGTTCGGCATGCGGCCGGCCGACGTCTGGTGGTCCACGTCCGACATCGGCTGGGTCGTCGGGCACAGCTACATCGTCTACGCCCCGCTGCTCGCCGGCTGCACCACGATCGCCTACGAGGGCGCGCTCGACCACCCCGGACCGGAGACGGTGTGGCAGCTCGTCGAGGAGTTCGGGGTCACCGGCATCTTCACGTCGCCCACCGCGGTGCGGTTGCTGATGCGCTACGGCGAGGGGCCGGCCCGGGCGTTCGATCTCTCCTCGCTCGAGCGGGTGTTCTGCGCCGGCGAGGTGCTGAACGCGCCGGCGTGGGAGTGGCTCCAGAAGCAGGTGTTCCGCGACGAGATCCCGGTGATCGATCACATGTGGCAGACGGAGACCGCAGGCCCGGTCTTCGGCAACCCGTACGGCCTGATGATGCTGCCGATCAAGCCGGGGTCGGCCGGCATCGCCCTCCCGGGCATCGAGGCGGCCGTGGTCACGCCGGACGGCGAGCGCTGCGGGCCCGGGGAGAAGGGCGTCATGGTCCTCACGCGCCCGTTCCCCGGGCTGATCCAGACGCTGTGGGGTGAGCCCGAGCGCTACGCCCGCGACTACTGGGAGCGCATCCCGGGCGTCTACTATACCGGCGACTCGGCGCACGTCGACGAGGACGGCTATGTCTGGTTCGCGGGCCGCGCGGACGAGATCATCAAGATCGCCGCGCACCGGATCGGCACGATCGAGGTGGAGACCGCCCTCCTGAAGCACCCCGCGGTGGCGGAGGCCGCGGCGACCGGCCGTCCGGATCCCGTGCGGGGCGAGACGATCGCCGCGTTCGTCGTGCTGAAGGTCGGCCACGAGCCCTCGGAGGCGCTCAGGCGGGAGGTGATCGAGACCGCCCGGCGAGAGCTGGGGCCGGTGGCGGTGATCGCGGAGCTCAACTTCGTCCGCATGGTGCCCAAGACCCGTAGCGGCAAGATCATGCGGCGCGTCCTCAAGGCGATCGTCCTGGGCCGCGAGCCCGGGGACGTCTCGACGATCGAGGACGAGGGATCGATCGAGGAAGCACGGGAGGCCTGGCGGCGGATCCAGGCCGAGATCCAAGCCGGCACCTGACCCTCGCATGGCGCGACGCCCTACGGCCACGACGCACCCGCCGCGCCGGGCACGGCGCCGGCGGCCCCCGCAGAGCGGGCGCGGCGCGGCCAAGCGCCGTCGCGCCGCGCGGCCGCGGATCGCCGCCGAGCTGCGCGGCATCCTGAGGTTCCAGCGCCGCTCCGGCGCCGCGATCCGGAACGTGGGCCTCTCCAACGCTTCCGAGCCTTCGTTCGTCTTCAAGGCGTAGCCCGTGGACGAGCTGCTCTTTGCGACGCTGAGTGAGCTGGGCGCGGGCCTCCGGCGCAAGCGGTTCTCGTCGGTGGAGCTCGCGACGCTCGCCCTCGACCGCCTCGAGTCGCTGGGTCGCCGCTACAACGCGGTGGCCAGCACACTGCGCCGGAGCGCCCTCCGCGAGGCGCGGGAGGCGGACCGCCTGCTGCGGGGCCGGCGCGCCGGCCCCCTTACCGGCATCCCGTACGGGGCCAAGGACCTGCTCGCGGCCAGGGGCAGCATCACGACCTGGGGCGCGCCGCCGTACGCCCGCCAGGTCCTCGACTACGACGCGTCCGTCGTCGAGCGGCTGCGCGGGGCCGGCGCGGTGCTCGTGGCCAAGCTCGCGATGGTGGAGCTGGCCGGCGGCGGCGGATACCGGTATCCCTCGGCATCGCTCCAGGGGCCCGGGAGGAATCCCTGGAATCCGCTCCACTGGTCCGGCGGCTCGTCGAGCGGCACCGGGATCGCAGTCGCAGCCGGGCTCGTGCCGTTTGGGATCGGGTCCGAGACTTCCGGCTCGATCCTCGCGCCGGCCGCGTACTGCGGCATCACGGGGCTGCGGCCGACCTACGGGCTCGTGAGCCGCTACGGGGCGATGGCGCTCTCCTGGACGATGGACAAGCTCGGACCGATGTGCCGCAGCGCGGAAGACTGTGGTCTCGTCCTCGAAGCGATCGCCGGACCCGACCCGCGCGATCCGACATCCGCGGGCCGGGCCTTCCGCTTCAGCCGGCGGCGGGCGCGCCGGCCGTCCACGCTGCGGGTCGGGTACGCGGCCGAGGATTTCGAGCGTGGCGTGGACGCATCGGCCCGAGCCGCGATGCGCGACGCGCTCGCGGCGTTCCGGAGCCTCGGCATCAGGCTGAGGCGAGCGGTGCTCCCGCCGCTGCCCATCGACGCGGTCGCGCGGATCATCATCCGGGCCGAGGGCTCGGCCGCCTTCCAGGACCTGATCGCCAGCCCGCGGCTGGCACAGCTCGTCGACCGCAGGCAGGCGCTCGGGTTGCGGGCCGGCCGCGAGATCCCGGCGGTGGACTATCTCAACGCGATGCGGGTCCGGCGCATGCTGCAAGATGAGCTGGCCCGGATCTTCTCGGAAGTCGACGTCATCCTCGCTCCCGCGCGCAGCGCGCCGGCCCCGCGCATCGACGAGCCTTTGGATCCCGAGTGGCGCCCGGCGCGGCCGGGCGGTCGGCGGCGGGCCGGCGCGGCACGGACGTCCGCGGGGCCGATCGGGAACGCCGCCCTGATCCCCGCCGGCAACCTCGCCGGGCTGCCGGCGCTCTGCCTGCCCTGCGGCTTCAGCACCACCGGCCTGCCCCTCGGGATCCAGCTCGTCGGCCGCCCGTTCGAAGAAGCGACGCTGATCGACCTCGGCCGCGCCTACCAGGAGGTCACGGACTGGCACAGGCGCCGGCCGCCGGCGCCGGCGACGGACGCATCGCGGACCCGCTCGTAGACACCCGGGCCGTCGATCCCGCGGGAGCGGCCCGGCGGTCTCAGCGCAGGCCGGCCGACCGAGTGGACTGCGCCGGAGCGGGCAGGAACGCGAGCTCGACCGGATACGCGGACGCGCCCTCGGGAAACGCCCAGATCTCCACCGGCCAGCGCCCGGGCGGCACCCAGAACCGCGCGACCTCCCGATGCGAGCCGCGCGCGGCGGGGGGGACGCTGATGAGCGTCCCGTTGACGAGCAGCGTGCCGGCGGCCGGCCCATGCAGCGGCATGAGCGCGAGGGTCAGCAGCATCGGGCGGTTCGAGGTGTTGAGGCAGTCGACGACCAGGTGATAGACGACCCCGTAGTTGCCCTTCAGCATGCGCCCCGCCCCCGGATCCCTGAGGAAGCCGGTGCCCGCCAGCAGCAGGCCACGCGGCTGGTCGAGCGGGGCCTCGAGACGCTGATCGATGAGCGGGGAGGCGAAGACGCCGAACGGGTGCGTGCCCTGCCGCTGGAGAAAGCTGGACGGTGAGATCTCCGGGACCCCCGGCAGATTGGCGAGCACGGCGATCCCGAGCCGCCCCGTCTTGATCGCGATCTGCGCGAGCCCGCTGACGACGTCATGGGGGCTCAGGACCGCGATGCTCAGCGGCTTCCACTGGTGGGGCGGAATGGTGAGCGAGGCCTTGTCTCCGGCTAGCACGGCCTGCCAGAACCGCACGGCCGCACGGTGTCCCACGACCATCGGATCGGCGGCCGGCCCTCCCACCCCGCTTGTGACCTCGATCTCCGCAGGAACCGAATCGTCGTCGTAGGCCCACACCTGGATCGCCAGCGGCGAGCCGGGATGGGCGTTCTCGTGGTGATACAAGAGGCGGATGCACCGGGCGTCGCCGGCGGCCGCGTAGAACAGCCCCCGCGTCGTGCTGACCGCCTCCGGGTTGTCGCTGACAAACAGCCACTGCGCACGGCACAGACCGGCGGGGCGATCGGACGCCTCCGCCCCTGAGCGAGCCACGCTGAGCAGCACCGTGCACGCGGCGAACGCGGCGAGCCATGCTCGCCCGGTCTGAGCCACCGTCGAGGCCCTCCCCCCGGCATCGAAGACTCCGACACGCGCGTGGGTCCATCGCGCCGGCGCAGCCATGTGGCGGGCCGACGTGCGGCGCGCCTCTACTCATACCCACGTGCGGCCCCACCCAGACGCGCCTGCCGGAGCGGCGACGCGGAGGACGGCCCCATGGCGGCGGCCTCTCACGAGGATCCCCCCGGGGCGCCGCGAAGAGGAGAGCGACCACCGGTGGGGAGGGTGCGAGCGTGCTGACGCGGCAGGATATCGAGGCGGCGCTTCCCGATCTTCGCGGACCTGTGCGCGCGGCGGGCCTGCGCGCGGGCGTCGAGATCTGGCGCGACGCCGACGGCATCCCGCACATCATGGCGGGGTCGGCCTACGATGCCTTCCTGGCCCAGGGCTTCGTCCACGCCCAGGACCGGCTGTGGCAGATGGAGCGCGACCGCCGCCGCGCCTACGGGCGCTGGGCCGAGTGCGCCGGCCCGGCCGCGGTCGCCGAGGACGTCCGTCTGCGCCGCCTGCGACTCGGCGCAAGCGCCGACGCCGACTACGATGCGCTGGGCGCCGAGGCGCGGGCGATGCTCGACGCGTACGCTGCCGGCGTCAACGCGTTCCTCGCGACCACGCCAACCCTCCCCGTCGAGTTCCGCCTGCTCGGCGTGCGCCCCGATGCGTGGACGCCGCGCGACAGCCTGGCCGTCTTCAAGGTGCGGCACGTGGACATGGGGCCGTGGCAGGCGAAGCTCTGGCGCGCGCGGCTCGTCCGCCACCTCGGGCCCGAGGTGGCGGCGACGCTGTGCCCGGGCACACAGCCTACCCCCACCCTGATCGTCCCGCCGGGGGCACCGTATCGCGGGCCGCTCCCGGCGGGCCTGGAGGCGCTCAGGGCGGGGGCGCCGACCCTCGCGGAGGCCGGCGACTGGGACGGGGGGAGCAACAACTGGGCGCTGTCGGGGAGCCGGACCGCATCGGGCGCGCCGCTCGTCGCCGGAGACCCCCACCGGGCGCTCGAGGTGCCGAACGTCTACTATCAAAACCACCTGGCCTGCCCGGAGTTCGACGCGATCGGACTGTCCTTCCCCGGGGTCCCCGGGTTGCCCCACTTCGGCCACAACCGCTTCGTAGCCTGGTGCGTGACCCACGCGATGGCGGACTCCCAGGATCTCTTCGTCGAGCGCTTCGACCCGGCCGATCCCGGCCGCTACTGGTTCCGCGGCGCGTGGCGGCGGGCGGAGGTCGCCCGGGAGACCGTCCGGGCGCGGGGCGCGGCACCGGCGGAGGTCGAAATCACCGTCACACACCACGGACCGGTCATCGCGGGCGACCCGCGGCGCGGGCACGCGGTCGCGTTCCGCTACACCGCCACGGCCGAGCCGAACCGGACGTTCGACGCGCTTCCGCCGATGCTGCGGGCGAAGACGGCCGACGACCTGGAGGAGGCGATGCGGCCGTGGGTCGATCCCGTCAACAACTTCGTGTTCGCGGACGTGCGCGGGACGATCGGGTATCGAACCCGCGGCCGGGTCCCGGTGCGGGATGCCGCCAACGCGTGGCTCCCCGTGCCGGGATGGGACGGCGCCCACGAGTGGCAGGGCGTGATCCCCTTCGACGAGATGCCGGCGTACCGGAACCCGGAGACCGGGTGGATCGCGACGGCCAACAGCCGGATCGCCGGACCGGAGTACCCGCACTACCTCGGGCTCGACGTCGCCCCCGACTTCCGGACCCGGCGCGTGGTGGAGCGGGTCCGCGGGCTCGAGCGTGCCACGCCGGCCGACATGGCGGCGATCCACGCCGACCGCGTTTCGATCCCCGCGCGTGAGATGCTGAGCCTCCTCGACGGCGTCGCCGCCTCCGGGCCCCTCGCCCGGCAGGCCCTGGAGCGGCTCCGGATGTGGGACGGAATCATGGACCCGGACGACGTGGCGCCGACGATCTACGCCGCGCTGCGCGAGCGCCTCATGCGGGATCTCCTGTCCCCGCTCCTCGGCCCGCTCGCGTCCGAGGCGTTCGCGACGCTGCCCGGCGCCGGGGTCACCCACATGGCGCGGCTCCGGGCGCTCCTCCCGGACTGGATCCGCCGGGACGATCGCGCGCTGCTCCCGGCCGGGCTCGACTGGCCGGCGGCGCTGAGCCGCGCGCTCGACGCGGCCGTGGCGGAGCTCGAAGCCGCGCTCGGCCCGGACGTCGGGACGTGGCGCTGGGGCCGGGTCCATGTCACCCGGCCACGTCACCCGCTCTCCGCGGTATTCCCGGACGACGCCGCCCTGCTCGACCCTCCCTCGGTCGCCGTCGGCGGCGACGGCGACACCGTGCAGGCCGCGGCGTTCATCCCGGCCGCGGGCTACGCCGTCACGTCCGGATCCGTCGCGCGCTACGTCTTCGACCTCGCCGACTGGAATAGGAGCGCGTGGATCGTCCCCCTCGGCGCCTCCGGGCACCCGGGCAGCCCCCACTACGCGGACCAGGCAGAGGACTGGGCCCGCGTCCGTCTCCGGCCGATGCGCTACGACTGGCAGGTGATCCGCAGGGAGGCCGAGCACTACCAGCGCCTCGATCCTCCGGAGAAGCGCTGAGCGCCGCCCTTCACGCGGGCATCACGTGACCGCGCCGATCGACTCGCCCGGCGCCGCCTCTGGGCCGGCGATCCGCCGCCGGGCCCGCGCGACCGGCCCGGGGTCAGGGACGTCCCTGGAGGAGGACCACGACGCTCGGGATCACGAGCAGAGCGGTCACGACCACAACCACGGCGAACGAGAGGACGTGGGCGCGCGCCGCGCGCCGATCGAGCGCCTCGAGCGCCATGAGGCGCAGCCCATTGAGCGCGTGGTACACCACCGCCGTCACCAGCAGGATTTCCATCGGCGCCAGGTACGGCAGGGCGTAGCCCGCCACGGTCCGGTCGTACAGGTCCGGGGCGAACGGCACCATGGCCACATCCGCGACGTGCAGGAGCAGGAACCCCAGGACACCGAGCCCGGCGATCCGGTTCAGCGCGAAGGCCCACTGCCCGGGGTAGCTCCACCGGCCGGCCGGGAAGCGGCGGAGGACGTACGCGGCTGCCGCCGCCGCGACCCCCAGCAGCGCCAGATAGGTGAGCGTGGCCAGCGCGAGGAGGCCGCCCAGGAGCGCGGCGGGGATCCAGGCGTGGACGGAGAGCGGTCCGGGGCTGCCCCCAGCCGCGCGCGAGCCCGCGGCGACCGCGAGCGTCCCAAGCGCCGCGAAGATGGTGGCGCCGGCCACGGCGGCGCCGTCGAGCACCGTCCTGGCGCGAGGGCCGCGGACGCGCTCCCGCAGCACCGCGTGGGCCCCCGCCACACCGTGGCTGAGGGCCAGGGCCAGGAGCACCCAGTCGAACGCCCGCCAGGCCGCCCCGGCCCACCGCCGGCCCACGAACGCCGCGCCGGTGGATGCGGGCACGTGCTGGTAGTGCATGATGAACAGATGCCCCAGGACGAAGACGACCATGAGGAGGCCGCTCGCGCGCAGATAGTACCAGGTGAACGCCTGCAGACCGCGACCGGGCCGGCTACCGATCGGTGGCTCCCTTCCGCAGAAGCTGGATGGACAGGAGGGGATTGATCCCGACCGGGCAGGCCGCAACACAGTTGCCGACGGCGTGGCAGGCGTGCACGCCGCCATCGCCCAGGATCGCGGCCGCCCGATCGCCGGCGGCCGGCTCGCGCTCGTCGGCGCTGAGGACATACGCGCGGTTGAGCGCCGCGGGGCCGAGGAACTCGGGGTTGAGCGCGACCACCGGGCAGGCGGAATAGCACGCGCCGCACGAGATGCAGCCGAGCTGCAGATCCACCAGCTCGCGCGACTCCGGCCGCACCACGGCGGGCGCGGCCGCGGGGCCGGTCACCGCCGGGTCCTCGGCCCGGTAGAAAGGATCGACGGCCCTATACTTCTCGAAGAACGGCGTCATATCGACGACGAGATCCTTGATCACCGGCAGCGAGCGCAGCGGCTCGACATGCACCGGGGCGGCGACGTGCGCGAGCCGGAGGCGGCAGGCGAGGGCCTCGCGGCCATTCACCACCATCGCGCACGACCCGCACATCCCCGCGCGGCAGGAGTACCGGAAGCTCAGGGTGCTGTCCGCGTGCTCCAGGATCCAGAACAGCCCGTCGAGCACGCTCATCTTGGGCCGCACGTCGACCGTGTACGCTCGCCACGACGGGCGTCTGTCGCAGGTGGGATCGAAGCGCTTGACGCGAAAGATCATTGCGGCGCCGCGGCCGGGCGCGCCTCCAGGTCGCTCGGCCTGAGCCGCGTCAGGCGCACGGGCTCCGTCCACGGTGCCCGCCCGGCCGCCTGGTGGATGTGGACCAGCCAGTGCGCGTCGTCGCGCTCGGGGAAATCGCTGCGGGCGTGCGAGCCGCGGCTCTCCCGCCGGTAGGATGCCGCGGCCGCGGTGAGGCGCGCCGCGAGCAGCAGGCTCCGCACGTCGAGCGCCTGCTGCCAGGTGAGGTTCCACCGCGCGCCGGGCGGGGCAGCAGTTCCCGCGGCGCGCTCCTCCAGCTCCTCGATCGCCGCGAGCGCCCGCGCGAGGCCGGCGGCGTCCCGGACCAACCCGACGTGCTGCCACATCACGCGCTCGAGCTCTCTCCGGATCCGGACCGGACTCTCGCCGCGATCGCGCCGAAGGGGCGCAAGGGCCGCATCGCGCGCCTGCTCCGCCTCGCGCGCGTCCGGCTCAACCGCAGCCAGCACCGCGCAGAGCTGGGCGGCGGTCCGGCCGGCGCGGGCGCCGAAGACGCAGGACTCGGCGACGCCGTTGCCCCCGAGGCGGTTGGCCCCGTGCACGCCCCCAGCGTCCTCGCCCGCCACGAGGAGCCCGGGCAGCGCGGTGCGGCAGTCCACGTCGATCCGGACGCCGCCCATGTGGAAGTGCGCCGTGGGGACCACCTCGACCGGCTCGCGCGTCAGGTCGAAGCCCACCTCCGCGCAGCGCGCCACCATCCCGGGAAAGTGGCGCGCGACAAAGCCTGCGCCGAGGTGCGACGCGTCGAGCAGCACGCCGCCCGCCGGGGTGCCGCGGCCGGCCATGATCTCCTGGTAGCTCGCCCGGGCCACCACGTCTCGCGTGGCGCGCTCCATCCGCACCGGGTCGTACCGGGCCATGAAGCGCTCCCCCTGCGCGTTGAGCAGCCAGGCGCCGGCGCCCCGGAGGCCTTCCTCCAGCACCATCCCGGACAGCCGCGAGGCCCCCGCGAGCAGCCCCGTGGGATGGAACTGCATCATCTCCATGTCGATCAGGTCGCACCCCGCGCGGTACGCCATCGCGTAGCCGTCCCCGGCCTTCTCGAGGGACGGCGCCGAGTACGTGTACATCCGCGGCCCGCCGCCGGTGGCCAGCAGCACCACCCGCGCCCGCGCGAGAACGAACGTGCCGGTCTGTTGCCGGAGCAGGAGCGCACCTGCGATGCGGCCGCCGGCGCGGTCGTGGATCAGCTCCACCGCGCGCGTCTCATCGAGGATCCGCATGCTCCGCGCGAAGAGCTGGTCGTGGAGCCGGCTCGTGATCTCGATGCCCGTGAGATCGCCCCGATGGACCGTGCGGTCGAACGACTGGCCCGCGAACGCCTTCTGGTGGATCTGTCCGTCCTCCCGGCGGTCGAAGAAGCACCCGATCTTCGCCTCGAGCTTCCGGACGATCTCCGGGGCCTCCGTGACGAGGGTCCACGCGAGATCCTGGTCGTTGAGAAACTGCCCCCCGGCCAGCGTGTCCCGGAAGTGCAGCTCCGGGGAGTCGCGCGGGTCCAGGGCCGCGTTGAAGCCGCCCTGCACGAGCCGCGTGCACCCGCTCTTGCCCACCAGGCCCTTCGCCACCACGACGATGTCGAGGCGGGGGTCGGTGTCGTACGCGTGCAGCGCGGCCATGAGCCCCGCGCCGCCGCCGCCGAGGATCAGGATGTCACACCGCAGGTCGTCCCAGTCGCCGTCCATCACGCCGCCCCCGCCTGGTTCTCCGCCGGGTCCCGCGCCGCCTCTCGGGCAGCGCCCGCTGCTCGAGAGGCGGCCGCCGGGCCGCACCGGCGCGGCCTCAGGCCGCGCTCCGCCGCAGGCGGGGATCCAGCACGTCGCGGAGCGCATCGCCCAGCAGGTTCACGCCGAGCACGGCAAGCGCGATCGCCAGCCCCGGGTAGAGGACCAGCCAGGGCGCCAGCTCCATGTACTGCCGGCCGGCGGACAGCATCGTCCCCCAGGAGGGGTACGGCGGCTGCGCGCCGAGGCCGAGGAACGACAGCGTCGCCTCGCTGAGGATGGCGGTCGAGAACGAGAGCGTCGCCTGGACGATCACGGCGACCGCGATGTTGGGCAGGACGTAGCGCAGCATGATGCGCCACCGCCCGGCGCCCGCCGCCCGCGCGCCCTCGACGTACTGCTGCCGCATGACCGCGAGCGTGGGGCCGCGGACGACGCGCGCGAAGATCGGCGAGTAGACGATGCCGATGGCCAGCATCGCGGTGCCGATGCTCGGACCCAGCACGCCCGCGATCGCGATGATCAGGATCACCGTCGGGAACGCGAACATCACATCGACGAGGCGCATGACGAGCGCATCGACGGCGCCCAGGTAGTAGCCGGATGTCAGCCCGAGCGTGCCCCCGAGCAGCAACGCGATCGCGACCGAGACGATGCCCACCTGGAAGGACACCTGCGCCCCGTAGATGATGCGGGAGAGGACGTCCCGGCCGAACTCGTCCGTGCCGAGCAGGTGCGCGGGGCTCGGCGGCAGCAGCCGCGGGGCGGGCTGCGCGAGCGGGTTGTACGGCGCGATGAGCGGGGCAGCCGCCGCGAGCAGCGCGAACAGCAAGACGAGCCCTGCGCCGACGATGCCGACGCGGTGGCGCAGGAGCGCGAACCCGAGCCCTGCGGCGCCGCTCCGCCGCCGGCGGCCCATCCCGTCCGCGCCACGGGCCTCGCGCTCACCCGTCATACCGAATGCGCGGGTCCACGTACGCGTAGACCACGTCCACCAGCAGGTTGACCAGCACGAAGCCGACCGCCACGCAGAGCACGCCGGCCTGCACCAGAGGGTAGTCCCGCTGGTAGATCCCGTTCAGAATCTCCCACCCGAGCCCCGGCAGGCCGTACACCTGCTCGATCACGACGGCCCCGCCCAGCAGGTAGCCCACCTGGATGCCCTGCACGGTGATGACCGGGATCGCCGCGTTCCGCAGCGCGTGGCGCGCCAGGATGGCGGCCCCGGCGAGGCCCTTGGCGCGCGCTGTCCGGACGTACTCCGCTCCGAGCACGTCGAGCAGGGACGACCGCATCATCCGCATTACCCCCGCTGTGAGGGCGGCGCTGAGCGACAGCACCGGCAGGATCATCTGCTGGGCGTTGGTCCCGGGGCTCTCGAACGGGCTGACCCAGATCGGCGACGGCTGCCAACGCAGGTACACCGACGTGACGAGCAGCAGCAGCGTCGCCAGCCAGAAGCTCGGGACCGTCAGCCCGATGAGCGCAATCATGTGCGCCGCGAGATCCACCCCGCCGCTGCGCCGCACGGCGGCGAGCACGCCCAGCGGGATCGCGATCAGCCAGGCCAGGCACGCCGACAGGACCGTGAGCTCGGCGGTGACCGCGAGGCGATCCAGGATGTCCCGCATCACCGGCTGCCCGGTGCGCAGCGAGAGGCCGAGGTCCCCGTGCCCGATGCCCGCGAGCCAGCGCAGATACTGCACGGAGATCGGCGCATCGAGCCCAAAGCGGTGGTAGAGCGCCTGGCGCTGCGCCTGGCTGACCACCGCCTCGTGGCCCACGAAGACGTCCACGACGTTCCCGGGCAGGAGGCGCAGGAGCACAAAGACCAGCACCGAGATGCCCAGCAGGGTCGGAACGAGCAGGATCAGGCGGTGGACGATGTACCGCCCCACGGCGGCGCGTGTCGGCCGGCGGCTACTTCTGCAGCCAAGCGTGCTTCAGGCCCCAGTCCCGCCGCGTGAACGGGCTCTGCTGGTAGCCCTGCACGTAGTCCTGCAGTCCCTCGATGACCTGATCGACCGCAATCCACAGCATCGGGACGTCGGCCAGGAGCAGCCGCTGCACCTCGTCGTACAGCGCCTTCCGCTGCGCCGGGTTGACGGTTGTCCGGGCGCGGAGCAGCAGGTCGTCCACTTTGGGATTGCTGTAGCCGTCGGCGTAGGCGTTCTTCGAGTAGAAGCGGTTCCACAGAAATCCGTCCGGATCGTGGCGCGGGGTGAACGCGTTGATCTGAATGTCGTAGTTGAAGGTGGGCGGGCTGATCTCCTTGTCGAACACGCCGGGCTCGACCTGGCGGATCTTGACGTCGATCCCGACCTTTTGCATCTGCTCCTTGAAGACGACCGCCGCCGCGGTATAGAAGCCCGAGCCCCCAAACGGGGTCACGAGCAGGTCGAGCGGCTGCCCCTCCGGGACCCCGGCGCCCTTGAGGAGGCGCTTCGCCTCCTCCGGATCGTGCACGTACCATTTGCGCTCGAGTTCCGCGGGCGGGACGAACCAGTGGCCAAAGCCGGTAGCGATCGGGCCCGACACCGTCCCGGCGCCGTTGAGCGCCTTCGCGATCATCTCGCGCCGGTCGACGGCGAGGTTGAGGGCACGGCGCACGCGGACGTCGCTCCACGGCTTCCGCAGCATGTTGATCTGGAAGACGTACAGGAAGATCCGCGGCCCCTTGAGGATCGTCAGGCCGCGCTCGCTCCGGAGGCGCTGCTCCCCGAGCGGCGTCAGGAACGCATAGTCAATCGAACGCGCCCGCAGGCCCGCCACCCGCGCGTCCTCTTCGGTCATGATCTTGAACAGCACTTCGTCCAGGTACGGCAGCGGTTTCCCCCAGTAGTCGCGGTTGCGGACCAAGCGCAGGTAGCTCTTCGGCACGTACTCCGCAAGCCGGTAGGGGCCCGTTCCCACGATCTGGGTCTCCATATTGTACTTGTCCAGGGCGCCCTTCTGGACGATCGCGGAGCTCCGCAGGATCGCGAACGCGCCGAGCAGGGGTGGGAACGGCGCCTTGGTCAGCAGCTTGACCGTGTGCTTGTCGACGACCTGGACCTTGTCGACCTGATCGAAGTTGGATCGGTAGACGGCCGGACCCTTTGGGTCGAGCACGATGCCGAACGTGTACGCGACGTCGTCCGCGGTGAACTCCGTGCCGTCGTGCCACCTGACGCCGCGGCGCAGGTGAAAGATGTACGTGGTCTCGTTGGGTGTCTCCCACGACTGGGCGAGGGCCGGCACGATGTTCATCTTCGCGTCGTACGCCGTGAGGCTCTCGTAGCAGTGCTCGAAGCCCTGCACCGACGCGAACAGCGAGTTGGTGATGGGATTGAGGGACACGGGATCGCTCTCCGCCGCCCAGATCGACCGCCCGCCGGGCCGGGGCGTGGCGGCCGGGACCGCCACGGCCGGCGCGTCGCCGAGCGCAAGCAGCGCCCCGGACGTCCCGAGGCCCACGCCGAGCGCCGCCGCCCGGCCGAGCAACTCGCGGCGCGGGAACCGCCCGCCGCGCGCGCTGTCCGCTGGACCCGAGGTCGACTCCATCCCGCCACCACCTCTCCTCGTTGTCACATCGCCACCGGCAGCCCGAGGTCCGGCGCCCCGGGTGCCGAGATCTTCACGTCGGGCCAGAACTGCCGCAGCAGCCGCAGCCCGAGGGCGGCCCGGCGGACCTTCTCGCGGCACTGCCGGATCGCGACCTCCTCGAGGTGGATGCCGCTCGGGTACACGGACGCAGCGTTGCGCAGCCCGAACTTGATGTATACGGGTGATGCGACGCGGACGATCTCGGGGATCTCGTACAGTCGGACGAATCCCCCGAAATCGTCCGGGGCCTCCACGTAGACGTCGAGGGGGATCCCGACAGCCTGGCGGATGCCCGCGAGCCGCGCGAGGGTCAGGGCGGTGGGCACGTTGTAGGTGCCGGCGCCGAGCCTCTCCATGAGGCGGATCGAGGCGGGGTTGGAGGCACCGAGGGACACCGAGACCTTGACCACCAGGTCACGGGGGAGGTCGCCGGCCGCCTTGAGCTCGTGCGTGAGCCACAGCAGCCCCTCGTCGGCGACGAGCACGCTGCGCAGGCCGAGGTCGCACCCGCGCCGGATGTCCTCCAGCGCGTAGACGACCTGGTCCATGCCGGCGTGACGCAGCGCCGCGGCCCGACCGGCGGGGGTGAACGCGTCCGGCGTAATGTCCCACGCGTTCCGGGGCCCGACGAAGAGGCTCACCTCGATGCCGTGCGCGCGGCCCACAGCGAGCATCTCCCGGATCTCGGCGTCCGTGAGCATCATGATGCCGCTGCCCTGGGAGACCCGGTGGATCACCACGCCCTGCCGGCGTGCTTCCTCCACCACCGCCGTCATCGGGCCGGGCCCTTCCACACTCGGGATCTCGACGCGCGCGTGGCATCCGTCAGGGAACCGCTTCGGGGAGGACGGCAGATCGTGGGGGTCGCCCGCCGGCAGGTCGAGAGAAAGCAAGCGCTCTCGAATCGTATCGGTCATTCCGGCTCTGCTGCCTCCTGCCTCCGCGGGCCGAGGCCGCCGCGCGGGCCGTTGACACCCGTGCCGAACGTTGCCTAGAATCATAGCCGCGTCGTCGTATCTTGTAAACTGTCTGTTCAATAATTGAACGCACCGGAGCCAGCGTGCCGACCCTGTCGCAGTCCGCGGCGAAGATCGTGCGCATCATGGAGGCGGTCTCCCGGCACCCCTCGGGCGTGCGGGTCGCAGACGTGGCGCAGGAGCTTGGGCTCAACCGCTCGACCGTCCACCGGCTCATCGCCACCCTGGCGCGCGACTCGTGGGTCACCCGCGTCGGCAACACCGCGATGTTCACCCTGGGGCCGGGATTTCTCGCGTTCTGCCAGCGGGCCGTCACCGGCACGAACATCCTCTCGACGCTCCGGACGTTTGCCAGGGAGCTCACCGAGGCGAGCGGCGAAACGACCCACGTCGGGATCCTGCTCAACTTCAAGGTGGTGCACGTCCTGCAGGCGCGGAGCACGCGGCAGCTCGGCATCGCGTCGGACGTGGGCGCCGTCGACGAGGCCTACTGCACGTCGCTGGGCAAGGCCCTCCTGGCGCGGTGCTCGGAGGCCGTCCTCGCCCACTATCTCGACGTCACCCCGCTCGTCCGGCGGACGCCCAACACGATCGTCGAGCGCCGGCGGTTCGTCGACGAGATCGCTCGTGTGCGCGCGGCCGGCTATGCGCTGGATCAGGAAGAATCGTCTCCCGGCGTCGTCTGCCTGGGGGTGGGGATCTGCGGCAACACGCCGGAGACCGCGATCGCGATGAGCACCACGGGGCCGTCGAGCCGGTTCTCGGTGCGCCGGGCCATCAGCCTGGCTCCCAAGGCCAGGGAGGTCGCGCGGCGCGCGGCCGCGGCGCTCGCGGGGTGAGGAGGCGCGGGGCATGTACAAGGTCTCGTACGAGGGCCACGGCAAGAAAGTGCTCTGGCAGGAGCTCTGGCGGCACGAGTTCGAGGACGTCCTGACGCGCGACCCGGTCGTGATCCTGCCCACGGGGTCCGTCGAGCAGCACGGGCCGCACTGCCCGATGGACGTGGACATCGCTGGCCCGTTCTACATGGCCGTGGCCGCGGCGCAGCGGGTGGACGACTTTCCCGTGCTGGTCGCGCCGCCGATCTGGAGCGGGTTCACGCACTACAATATGGGGTTCCCGGGCACCATCAGCCTCCGGCTGGAGACGTACCAAGCCCTGCTGGCCGACGTGCTCCGGAGCATCTACGCGAACGGCTTCCCGCGCATCGTGGTGCTCAACGGGCACGGCGGCAACACCGCTCCCAACTGGGCGGTCACCACCCAGGTCGGCGAGGAGGACATCTTTCCCATCACCTTCAGCTACTGGCAGGCCGTGCGCGAGGAGATGGCCGCGTGGTCGGAGGCGGACGCCGGGCAGATCGGCCACGGCGGGGAGTGGGAGACCTCGCTCCAGCTCTACCTCCGCCCGCACCTGATCGACCGCGGCCGGATGGTCGCGGACGTCTTCCCCAACCCCTACAGCGCTGCCCTCCGCTCCTTCGCCGAGTACGCGGAGCGCCGGCGCGACACCGCTGGCCGGACCGGCGTCATGGGCGACCCGCTCGTGGCCAGCGCCGAGAAGGGGGAGCGGCTGTTCAACGCGATCGTCGCGAAGCTGGTCCAGCTCGTGACCGAGATGCGCCGCGCCCCGGTGCGGCGGTACAAGGAGTTCGGGAGCCACTGCCCGTGAGCGCGGCCGCACCGAGCAGCGTCCGCCGTCCTCCCGGGCCGGCCTACGCGCCTGCCCGCAGCACGTGCCGGAGCCGCGCGGCGACGACGTCTTCTTCGCCGGGGCGCAGCGTCGAGGCCACCACGCCGATCGCCCGCTGGTGCAGGAACTGCTGCGAGACCCCGACCGGGGGATCGCCCTCCAGGAGCTCGTTCACGATCGCTTCGACGGATCTCCCAAGCGTCGCCTCGTCCAGCCGCACGATCACAACCGGATGGCGGTGTCCGTCGTCTGCCTCCGGCGCGAACCCGGCCTGCACGCCCTGGGCGTCGCGCAGCGCGTCCACGATCTTCTGGAGCCGCGCACGCTGCGCCGCGCACGCCGCCGCGTGATCGCTCCCCAGGAACCGGCGGAGCGCGACGACGAGCCCCACGATCTCCTCTCGACCCACCTTCATCGCGCGGCCGATCCCATGGTGCGGCGGCCCGGCCAGGCGCCCGGTGGCGAGGTAGCGGTCGCGCCACGGCCACGTCTCCGGATGGACGTCCATGTCCTGATGCTGCAGCGCGACGGACTCGATGAGGTCGCGCCGGCCGACCAGGATGCCGCTGGCCTGCGGGCCGCCGATGGCCTTGCCGCCGCTGAACGCGACGAGGTCGGCCCCCTCCGCGAGGAACCGGCGCAGGTTCTCCGCGGGAGGGAGAGCCGCGGCTGCGTCGACGATCACCGGGAGCCCGTGGCGGTGGGCGAGGCGTGCCACCTCGGGCAACGGCACGCTGCCCGGCGCATCGCCGGCCGAGTACGCCACCGCGGCCGTGCGCGCCGTGATCGCCGATTCGATCTGCCAGGGCCAGGTCGCGCCCTGCCCTGGGTACCCCAGGTACCCCACCTCGACGAGACGGGCGCCGGCGAGGCGCAGCGCATGGGTGTATGCGGTAAGGTGCGCCCGCTGGATGACGATCTCGTGCCGCAGACCCGTCGTGTCGGGAAGCCGATCCATCGCTGCCACATCCAGGCCGGCGATGCAGGCGGCGGCCGCCAGCGTGAGGCCGGCGGCGGCCCCGGCGGTCACGTACCCCCCCTCGGCGCCGGTCACCTCGGCCAGGTAGCGCCCGGCGGCCTCCTGCAGCTCGTCGATGCGGACGCACGCGCGCGCCGCCTCGGCCATCGCGGCGGCCACTTCCGGAGCCAGCGGCATTCCCCCGAGGCGCGTGAGGGGACCGGCCGCGTTGACGATCGGACGGACCCCGAGCGCTTCATACAGAACCGTGGACATCGCGGTGCCTCCATCCGCGCGGCCGGCAGGAGTCCCCGCGCGCGAGCCTAATATGGCACGGCGCCGCGGCTGTTGTAAACGAATCGTCCAGACTTTGAACGCACGAGCCCGGGCCGCCGGAAGGCCCGGGGATGCCAGGTGGGGCGGATGGAGAGCGGCTGGCATCTGAGCAAGCGCGAGGTGCGCGCGCGCCGAGGCGTGGTCGTGGCCAAGCACCCGCTGGCGGCCCGCGCCGGGCTGGAGATGTTCCGCAAGGGGGGAAACGCGATCGACGCGGGGGTCGCCGCGGCGTTCGCCGCGGGCGTCGTGGAACCATGGATGAGCGGCCTCGGCGGGTGCGGGATGCTCGTGCTCCGCCGGGGCGGCCCCTCGGCGCCGCCGCCCGTTGCGATCGAGTTCGGCTCCCGGGCCCCGGGGGCCGCCCACGCGGCGATGTTCACGCTCGATGACGGACACGACCCGGAGGCGTATGGCTGGCGGCGGGTGCGCGAGCGAGCCAACGTCCACGGCCCGCTCGCGGTCGCCGTGCCGGGGGTCCCCGCGGGCCTCACCCACGCCCTCGAGGAGTTCGGCACGCTGCCGCTCTCGGATGTGCTGGCGCCGGCGATCGCGCTCGCCCGCGACGGGTTCCCGGTGGAGTGGCCCACCACGCTAGCCGTCGCGATGGACGCCGCGACCCTCCGCCGTTACCCGGCCGCTGCGGCGCTGTTTCTGGACGATGGCCTGCCGCCCGTCCCCGCCGCAGCGGCGCGGCCGCGGCTCCTGCGCCAGCCCGAGCTGGCCGACACGCTCGCCGCGCTCGCCGCCGGCGGGGAGGAGGCCTTCTACCGTGGCGAGATCGCCCGGCGCATCGTCGAGGAGGTCCGGCGGGCGGGCGGTATCGTGACCGCGGACGATTTCGCGCGGTACCGGCCGGTCGTCGGGCCCGCCTTCGTTTATCGCGGCCGCGGGTACGATGTGGCGGTTGTGCCCGGGCCGACCGGCGGCCCGACGCTCGTGGAGATGCTCGGTATCTTGCGAGACGACCCTCTGCCGTCGCTCGGCCATAACACGGCCGAGTACCTCCACCTCCTCGTCGAAGCCATGCGCGCGGCGTTTGCGGACCGTCTCGCGCTGCTCGGCGCGGGGCCGGAGTGGACCGGCCTCGTCGGCGCGGACCACGCCGCGCGGCGGCGGGCGCAGATCTCTCCGCACAGGGCAGGCGCATGGGGGAGCGCAGGCGAGCCGGGCCAGACGAGCACGACCCAGGTGTGCGCCGCCGACCGCGAGGGCAACGCGATCTCGATCACGCAGACGCTCCTGTCGCGATTTGGGTCGCGGTTCCTGGTCCCCGGCGCCGGCGTGCTGCTGAACAACGGGATGATGCGGTTCAACCCTGAGCCCGGCCACCCCAACTCGATTGCGCCGCATCAGGGATCGGTCGCCAACATGACCCCGATCCTCGTCTTCCGCGCGGGCCGGGCCCCGGCGGCGGTCGGGGCGTCAGGAGGACGGCGGATCATCGGGGCCGTCCTGCAGGTCATGCTCAACATCGTCACGTTCGGCATGGGCGCCCAGGACGCGGTCGCCGCGCCGCGGATCGACGCGACCGGGCGGGAGGTCCTGGTGGATCGCCGTATCGCCGATGCCACGATCGAGGGGCTGCGGCTCCGCGGCCACGCGCTCGCGGTCGTGGAGGAGGCCGTGGAACCGCGGTTCTTTGCGAGCCCGCTGGCGCTCACCGACGACCCGAGGACCGGGGACCTGCTGGGCGGCGCGGACCCGTACCATCCGGCCAGCGCCGCGGGATGGTAGCACCACGGCCGCCGATCCCCGCAGGAACCGGGGGCATCGCGGATCGAAGACGACCTCAGTATCGACCCGACATCGAACACGGCCAAGGGCGTGGCTGGCCGTCAGGGCGGGGATCACGGTGTCGCCCCGGCCGTGACGCGCGCTCGCGAGTACTTCCTCACGACCGCGCGCCTTGGATTCAGTCTGTGGTCGATGGACGATCTGCCCCTCGCGCACGCCCTCTGGGGCGACCCTCGCGTCACGCGCTTCATCGGCGGCCCCTTCTCGCCCGCCCAGGTCGAGGAGCGGCTTCGCCAGGAGATCGCGTCGATGGGCGCGCACAGCGTTCAGTACTGGCCCCTCTTCCTGCTGGCCGGCGACGAGCACGTGGGATGCTGCGGGCTGCGGCCGCATCGCCCGCACGATCGGGTCTATGAGCTGGGCTTCCATCTGCGGCCCGCCCACTGGGGACGCGGCCTAGCGGTGGAGGCGGGACGGGCGATCGTGACGTTCGCCTTCCAGACGGTCGGAGCCACGGGCCTGTTTGCGGGCCATCACCCTGCGAACGCGGCGTCACGGCGGGTGCTCGAGAAGCTCGGCTTCCGCTTCACGCACGCGGAGCTCTACGCACCGACCGGCCTGCGGCACCCCTCCTATCTATTGACGCGGGCGGAGGATCCCTCACGGCCCTCGTAACTGCGGTAGGCCACCGCGCGAAGGCGGGGCCCGGCCGGCCTCGCATCGCTCCGCCGGCCAGCGGGATCCGATCCGGGGCGCTATCACGCCCCACGCGTCCTGCCGCGGGCGGCAGCGACGGCGGCCTTACGTCTCACGATCGTGCCGGTGCGCTCGCCGCGTTGGCGCGGCCCCTGCCGTGTGGTCGGGCATCGGGCTCCTCTGCGATGGGCTGGGAGTGGCTAGTGAAGCACAGACGATCCGCCGACCGCGACCTGCACCGCGATCTGGAGGCCCGGTGGTAGAGCCTCGAAGGTCACGTGGTTGCCGTCGTCGTCGAGCATCTCGAACGCCACGGTATCCACGTCGCAGGGGAGTACAATGTCTGAGAAGGCGCCCTCGCGGGTCAGGCACCGCGCAACCAGCCGGAGAGCGTCGGGCAGCGTACCGGCGGAGCGCTCGAGCATGTCCGCCCACCACCGTCCAGGCAACACGATCTCGCCCCCGTCATTTCTGTCGAACAGAATCGGCGGGGTCTTGCGCCTCGAGTCCGACGTGTAGGCTGGCGCCAGAATGGGCGTGACGAACGTAAGGGTGAGAATGTCCTCGCCGTCGCCGTCGGGCTCCGCGATAAATCCCCCGGCGGCAATCTCGCCCGCATCGTTCACGAAGCCGTACGCCTGAGCGAGGGCGTGCCATTCCTTGGCCTCTCGCTGCGTCAGCCGCCGCATCGCTCGCGCCTCCCTTTGGCCTCCCCACCGAGGCGGGTCGGGATAAGAGATCGAGTGGGCAGCCAACGCGAAGCCGGGAATGCGAGTGGTCTGATTGCACAGAGCATCCCCGGGCCGCCCCATACGATCTTTACCCACCCCGGCCGGCGCGTCTCTGCGACGGGCACACCGCGGTACCGCGTGCCGCGTGGCCCGTGCGCGCGGGCCGCCGGGTCTCGCGCGACGACCGGCGGTCTACCTCTGCAACCGCGAGATCTTTGTCCCCTGGAGCGTCAGGTTATACATGAGCCCCTGCTGGCCTACCACGAAGCCCACGATCGGCTGGTTGTACGTCGCGGAGCTGATCGAGGCGTGGGCGCCCAGGTTCACGAGCACCACCGACCCGTCCACTCCGACCTGCCAGCCTCTATCTCCCCGCACCTTCGTCCGAAAATCCTGGAGCGCCCGTTGCTGCAGGAACACCAGAATGATGTCCTTCTTCTGGGCGCCGAACTGGAGCCCGACGGAGCCCGACGCGAGGCTGTAGTACGCGGCGGTCTTGCCGCCGATGCGCAGCGCTCCCTCGCCGTACTGCCCCCCGACGCCAAGGCCGGCCTGGATGACATCCGGGAACACCAGTACGCCCTTGGCGTCCTGGAGAAACGCTCTCGCGCCATTCACCTGCGCGGTAAACCGAGCCAGCGCCGCGTCGACACCGGCGTCGATCTGGGCCGCGGTCTTGGCCTCGGTGGCAGCGGGCAACACCAAGCCGCCGGTGAGCGCGAGACACACGGCCCACACGACACTCTTGCTCACTCGCGATCTCTCCATGATCGTCGCCTCCCTTTGTCCCGCATCGCGCCCTCCCTGCGCTCCCGTTCCGGCGCGGTCAGAACGTGTGGAAGCTCGCGTCCGGAAGGGCTTTGCTGAGCCCCTGCGCGAGGAGGCGCGCCCACTGGCGCGCCAGCTCGAGCGGTGTGACGGAGGTCCCCGCCGCATCGCCGGGCGTCACCGTGAACACGAGCACGTCGCCCACCATGACCGTCGCGGCCTGGCCGGCCTGCCGGACCGCGACGACGGCGCCGCGGCGGAACCGGGGCGTGCTGAGGACCTCCGTGATCCGTTGGTT
>Ga0209810_1000495_pt1 | contig 86132 bp, 72 predicted proteins | sample Coa_R1_7_FD_187159 | JGI IMG/M metagenome (GOLD analysis project Ga0209810, IMG submission 187159) | Surface soil microbial communities from Centralia Pennsylvania, which are recovering from an underground coalmine fire - Coalmine... | ecosystem: Environmental > Terrestrial > Soil > Unclassified... | reverse complement strand
TTCAGATGCTTGGGTATTCCTCATTTGAAGAGCTAACCTCCCGTAATCTAGAGAAGGAGGGGTTTGCAACTCCATACCTGCGTGCTCAATTCAGAGAACTCCTTGAGAGGGAGGATGAGGTCAGGGGCCTGGAATCGGAGTGGATAAGATGTGATGGGGCCATAGTTTTTGTACGAGAGAATGCAAGGGCAATCAGAGGTGAGGATGGGTCTGTTCTGTACTATGAGGGAACGGTTGAGGACATATCAGAGCAGAAGAGGACGGAGAATGCTCTTAGGGAGAATCTTGCACAGTTATCCAAGAAGAGTAGGTATGAGACTATTATAAGCACAGTGATACGCACCGTACACAGGTCAATAAATCTGGATGAGGTACTTGAGAATGCAGTGGATGCAATGAGCAGGAATATAGATGGGGTGGATAATGTGTCTATTTACATGGTAGAGGGGCAGGAAGCGGTTATAAAGGCATATAGGGGGTATCCACAATGGTTTATACAGAGAGTGGGGAGGATACCATATCCAAGGGGATTTACATGGAAGACAATAATAGAAGGTAATCCCAGGTATTGTGCGGATGTAGACCAAGATACGACAATAGGCCCTGCTGGCAGGGAGATGGGAACAAAGAGCTATGCCTCCATGCCCATTAATTTTGGGGGTAAGGCAGTGGGGGCTATAAACATTAATTCCTTGCGAAAGAACGCTTTTAATGAAGAAGAATTAAAGCTGCTGGAGATCGTGGCTCAACAGATTGAGATAGCAATTGACAATGCCCAACAGGCAGAATTACTTAATGAGAGCAGAGAGCGGTATCGCATCCTTGTTGAACATACTTATGATCTAATAGTCGAAGCGGATACTTATGGTCATTTTTTATATGTGAGCCTCAACCATAAAGAGGTGCTGGGTTACGAATCGGATGAACTTATAGGTAAAAGTATTTTTGAATATATTCACCCCGATGATCGTTCGGCCGTAATGGCAGAATTTCAGAGAGCGCGTATAAGTCATTCCTCGGGACATTCTATATTCAGATACAGGCATAAGAACGGGGAGTGGCGCCTTCTTGAAAGTACAGGCAAGCCGTATCAGACCGCAACCGGTGAGATTCGCGCTGTTATTGCCTCTCGTGACATCACAGAGCGCAAGAAAATAGAAGAAGAACTTATAAAGGCTGAGAAGATTGAATCAATAGGTGTCCTTGCGGGTGGAATCGCGCACGATTTCAATAATCTCCTGACATCTATTATGGGTAATGTATCTCTGGCAAAAATGCAATCAAACCGTGATGATAATGTATATAAAAGATTAGACGAGACTGAGAAGGCATGTCTTCAGGCAAAGAAACTCACACAGCAACTGCTTACATTCTCCAGGGGTGGAACTCCTGTTAAGAAACTCTGCTCGATTGAGCAGATTATAAGAGACTCAGTTACTTTTACACTCAGGGGGTCTAATATAAAGCCTGAATTCAGCATAATAGAGTATAACCTATGGAATGCAGAGATTGATGAGGGGCAGATAGCTCAAGTCTTAACTAACCTGGTAATCAATGCGGAGCAGGCGATGCCTGAAGGAGGGGTAATAAGGATCAAGGCAGAGAATGTAAGCCTGGGAGAGTCGCCTATTCATAATGGAAATACCGTCGTACTGTTACCGAATGGAAGGTATGTAAAGATAACTGTAGAGGATGAGGGTACGGGGATACCGGAAGAGCATCTGTCAAGGATATTTGACCCATACTTTACCACAAAGCAAAAGGGAAGCGGGCTTGGGCTTAGTACAGCGTACTCGATAATAAAGAACCATGGTGGATTCATAGATGTGGAATCACAGCTTGGGAGAGGCACTAAATTCTACATCTATATACCTGCTTCTGATAAAGAAATCCCCAAAGAAAGTGGCCTTAAAGAAAAGCCCACCGTGGGAAAGGGTAAGGTGCTCGTTATGGATGATGAGAAGATGATAAGGGAGATTACTGAAAGGATGCTGGACCTCATAGGATATGAGGGGGAGTGTGCCAAGGATGGAATGGAGGCAATAGAGATATACAAGAGGGCTAAAGAGGAGAATAGGTCATTTAATGCGGTCATAATGGACTTGACTATTCCGGGAGGAATAGGGGGAAAGGAGGCAATAGAAAGATTAATAAGTATAGACCCGGATGTTAGAGCAATAGTATCTAGTGGGTATTCAGATGATAAAGTAATGTCGGAATACGAAAAGTATGGATTTAAGGGCGTTCTCTCTAAACCATACAACATAGAAGGACTCAGTAAGGTGCTGCATAAAGTGATAAATGGAGGGTGAGTTAATAACCCTTGATTGCCCCTATGTGTTTCTCACGAACGGTGATATAATTACGACGCCATGAAAAGCCCAAAGGTTATCTCAGCTATGGCTCTTTCTCTACAGGTTATTCTCTTTTCCATAACTCCTTTTATGAACTCCTCTTATGCGGATATGTACTCATACATAGATGAAAACGGAGTTCAGCACTATACGAATATTCCGCCTATTGATGGAAGGTATAGGCTCAAATGGAGAACGAAGAGAACGTTTACGAGGCCAAGTGGTACATATAACTACCCAAAATCCTATGAGGACGAAATTCTCAGGGCTGCAAAGCAGTACGACATAGACCCTGACCTTGTCAAAGCTGTAATTAAAGTTGAATCGAACTTTAACTCGACCGCAGTCTCTCAAAAAGGCGCCATCGGAGTTATGCAGCTTATGCCTGAGACGGCGCAGGACTACAGCGTAAACGACCCCTTTAACCCGATTGAGAATATAAATGGGGGCACAAGATATTTAAGGGACCTGATGGAGATGTTCAACGGAAATCTCCAGCTTGCGCTTGCGGCTTATAATGCGGGCCAAAACGCCGTTATAAAATATGGATTTAGAATCCCACCTTATGCTGAAACTATTGATTATGTCGAGAGGGTTCTTAACCACTACAGCAACTTAAAAGGAAGTAGTAAACCGTAGGTACAAAGTAGTAAGGCGGCCAACCTGCCGTCTGCTTTAAAACATATCTAATCCGCTACCCTATTATTTCTGTGTAGATTTGCACAGCCCTTCTGTGCATGATTGCACAACTTCCATATATACAAGTACTATGAAAATCCCACGGAATGGGGCCAGACCCACCTTATCCTTCCCCCCCGCCTGTAGGTTTAGCCCTATCTTATGTGCATTTGGAGCCTGTTCTTTTAAATGGGATTGGATTCCAAACTCGGGGAGATTTCTCACATCGAATTCACGATTAAGGGTTCTTTTTTTGAAGAAGCTTGCTTGCTACGATTATGTTATCGCGTCCAGCGGACTCGACTATCTTTACTGCTTCATCAAGGGTTACTTTTGACGGGAGTGTTGCGAGTTTAAGGAGCATCGGAAGGTTTACGCCTGAGATTACTTCCAGTTTTTTTTCCTCTAGGAATGTGAGACTTACGTTGGATGGAGTTCCTCCAAACATATCTGTAATTAGAAGGACGCCTTCTCCTTCGTCCACTTTCTTTATAGCGTTCTTAATCTTCTTTGCAAACGTTTCAAACTCCTCGCGCGCATCCAAACACACCCCCTCGATCTTAACCGCGCATTTATCGGCCACGACAAACTTTACTGCTGAAATAAGCTCGTCTGCTAACCTTCCATGAGTTACAAGAACAACTCCGACCATCTCGTCACCTCAGTTTTTCGAAATGTCCCTGTGCCGGACGGTAGGAGAGAGGTGTTTGAATCTCTCCGCCATCTCATTTACGATTACCGCCGACCTGTGTTTTCCACCCGTGCATCCTATGGCTACCGTGAGATAAGATTTACCTTCCTTCTCATATCGAGGGATCAGGAACTTTAAAAGGTCTACCAGCTTTTGTATGAACTTTCTAGTGTCCTCATTTTTTAATACAAAGTCTCTCACCCGTTTATCCGAGCCGGTCAGGTCTTTTAAGCTCTCAATAAAATGGGGGCTTGGGAGGAATCTCACATCGAGTATCACATCGGCATCGTAGGGAAAGCCATACTTGTATCCGAAGGACAGGAAATTTATGGAAATCTTTCTCGATTTAAGCTTCTCGAATGTCCCCTGAACCAATTCCCTCAACTGATGGACGTTTAAGTCTGACGTGTCTATCATATAGTCGGCCAGGTTTTTGATTCTGGAGAGCATTTTTCTCTCTTTATGTATTCCACGCAGTATGTTTCCGTTTGTAGAAAGTGGATGCTTTCTCCTTGTCTCCTTGTAACGCTTTACAAGGGCTTCGTCTGAAGATTCAAGGAAGAGAAGTTCTACCAAATGTCCTTTTTGCTTAAGCTCCGCTATCACGTCGGGAGCGCGTTCAAAAAACACTCCCTCTCGCACGTCCATTACGAGAGCCGCTTTCCTTATGTGATCTGCGGAGTTCTCGCATAGTTCGATGAATGTAGGGATGAGAGTGGGCGGAAGATTATCTATACAAAAATACCCCAGGTCTTCAAGTGCCTTTACGGCGGTGCTTTTCCCGGAGCCTGAAACGCCGCTTAAAATTATAAGGCGCGTCATGACCTCTCCTTTTTTACAACACGTCCTTCAATGTAGTTCCCCACTATTTCTGCTGCGGACACAGCACTCGATTTTAGAAGCTGGTTTCTCACAGCGACCTCAACAATAGTGGCCGTATTTCTTCCGGGACTCACCGGAATAACGAGAAAGGGAAGTTCAACCTCCATGATGGTGTGGGTTTTTTGGTCAAGTCCGAGTCTATCATACTCCGTATCCAAGCTCCACTGAGCAAGCTCTATTACCATATCTATTTCTCTCTTATCCATAACAGAGGCCGTTCCAAAAAGGTCTTTTATATTTATAATACCCACACCCCGAACCTCCATAAGGTGCCTTATGTTTTCCGGGCCACTTCCTACGAGCCTTGAAGTTCCGATCTTTCTTATCTCAACCACATCATCAGCCACGAGTTTAGAACCCCTCAGTATTAGATCGAGCGCGCACTCGCTCTTTCCTATTCCACTTTTCCCAAGTATAAGAACTCCCATCCCGTGTATATCAATAAGTACTCCATGAATGGTTACGAATGGAGCAAGCCTTTCTTCAAGCACTGCGTTCAGAGTTGAAATAAGCCTGCCTGTATAGAGTTCGGTTGTAAATAGAGGCATCTGCTTATTCTCACAGGCAACTCTGAGTACCTCGGGTGGCATAAGCCCCTTTGATATTATAAAGCACGGCACGTCCTGAGAAGAGAGGGCATCTGAGATCTTTTCCTGTTTATCGTCGGGGAGTTTATTAAAGTAGGAAACCTCCGTTCTGCCAAGAATCTGTACTTTTCCATCCTCAAGCACGATATTAGGCTCGATCATTCTGAGTCCTGGTTTTTGAACCCTGTTTGATCTGATTTTGCGCCAGAGACCGCCTCGACCTGCAATAATCTCTATTTGAAGCTCTCTTCCCCAAGCGCCGTAAAGTTCTCCAACCTCAAGAGGCGCACCTGTCTTAATGCTTTTCGTCCTCCTCAATTATTATTTCATATATCTCACTCTGAGATTTTGCCTCCATAATTCGAGAGCGGAAGTCAGAATCTTTAAAGATTCTAGAGATTCTTGCAAGGAGCTTCAGATGCGCTCCTGCGGAGTTTTCAGGGGCTATAAGGAGTATAAAGAGGTGTGTGGGTTTTCCATCGAGGGATTCAAAATCAATTCCTTCGAGGCTTCTTCCAAAGGCGGTAATTATATTCCCCAGACCGCTGAGTTTGCCATGAGGGATTGCAACCCCTGCATCTACAGCCGTGCTGCAGAGCTTTTCCCTTTCCATAAGGACCTCAACCAGCCTCTCTGCGTTTATATTTGGGTATATAGATGATACGCGTTCAGAGATCTCTTTTATTACTTCTGGTTTGGTTTTTGAATGAAGATTCGGAATCACGCATTCTTTCCTTAGAACCTCTAATAATTTCATACCTTTATCGTCCGGGTGCTATTAAGCCGATACTGTTTCCTTTTTTTTTGTATACGACGTTTACCTCGCCGGTTTCGCTGTTTCGGAACATCAGAAAGTCCATATCCGACACCTTTAATTGTAAAACGGCCTCTTCAACGGACATGGGCTTTGATGGTGCCCTTTCAACACTAATGTTTTCGTCATCCTCTTTGCTTCTGAGTGTTAGGGCTTGAGGCCCGGCCTGCGGTGTTGACCTTGCGCCAATACCCCTTTTTGTTTTAATCTTCTTTTCAGTCTGCCTCTTTAGCTGCTTTATTGTACTGTCAATCGCCCTATCAATCGCGACGTACATATCCTCGGCCTCAACAGATGAGGTGCTCTTAAGGGAGCCACCGCTATTTACCAATATCTCAGCGGTATTTCTGAATTTCTCCACCGTGAGAATGACCTTTACCTCCCAAGGATTTCTCCTAAGTCTGGTATATCGTTCTAATTTTTTTATCTTCTTCAATATGTAATTTTTCAGGTCTTCAGACTTGTTTTGGTCTATGTGCCTTGTGGTTACCGTAAGCTGCATTGCTCTTTTCCCCTTTTTTTACCATCCTCGCTGAAGAGGAGGGAATTTTGAGTATCTTTCTGTATTTTGCAACCGTTCTTCGGGCAACCTTTATATTTCTCCTCTCAAGCATCTTCGATATATCGTCATCCGAGTACGGATTTTCGGGTGGCTCAGAAGCGATTAATTCTTTTATAACTGTCTTTACCCTTTCAAACGATACCTCCTCGCCATGAGAGGTCTCTATCTTTCTGCAGAAAAGAGATTTGAGTTCGACTGTTCCCTGTGGGGTATAAACGTATCTTCTACTCGTTATCCGGCTTACTGTGGATTCATGTACACCTACGGCCTGGGCGATGTCTTTTAACCTTAAGGGCCTTATATAATTGGTTCCGTATTCAAAAAAGTCTCTCTGAAACTCGACGATCTTCATCATAATTTTTCTTACTGCCGCGTCACGCTCCTCCAGGCATTTTATTATCCTTTGTGCGGCTTCGAGTTTTTCCTTTATATATTTTTTTACGTCAGTCGAGAGGTTGGGTCCCTGCTTAAAAAGGGTTTTATAGTATTGACTCACTCTTACTTTTGGAAAATCGCGATTTAGCTGTATCTGCAGGTCGTTTCCCACTTTATAAATATAAAAATCTGGCACGATGTATTTTTCAGTATCCTTCATATAAAAGGGTCTTCCGGGCTTGGGTTCAAGGGATGAGATAAAAGAAGCTGCCTGCTCTACATCTTCTACGAGGATTCCAAGGATATCTGCAATCTTCTGGTAATCTCTCTTTCCAACATCCTCTAGATGGTCCTCAATTATTTTTCTTACAACCCCGTCATACCCGAGTTCTTCAGCCTGGATCTGGAGGCACTCTTTTAAATTCCTGGCGCAGACCCCAGGAGGATCAAAAGAGGACTGTATCTTCTTCAAAACCTCCTCGACTCTGCGGACGTAGCTCTCGTCCGAAGCTATGAGGTTTTCATAGAACGCGGTTTTCTCCTCTTCTGATACATTCTCGGTCTCAGAGCTTGAATTTAGTTCGTGTTTCTGCCTGACCAGAAGCAGGGCAATCTCCTCCAGCCCGGTCTCAAGGTATCCATCCTCATTTGTGTTGCCTATGATCAGGGATGCGATTTGTTTCTCCTCCGGAGAGAAATTCGAAAGGCTGAGTTGCCAATTGAGGTGGTCTAAAAGAGACTGTGCTTCACTTACTCTGCTTTCCCACGGTATCTCTTCTTCGCCCTCTTCAAAAGATTCTTTAAAGGATGGGGAGCCTTGATTTCCACCGACAAGAAAGCTGTCTTCAAAGGGTTTAAAGTTAAAATCCTCCTTAGGATCTGTATCCTCTGTGTTTTTTTCTCCAACTTCTTCTAAAACCGGATTTTCAACGAGTTCCTGTTCTAGATATTCCTTGAGCTCAAGTGTCGTCATCTGAATGAGTTTTAGAAAAAGTTGTAGTTCTTGCGTGAGTATAAGGCGTTGTTCTTGAATGAGTTTTTGGGTTGGTGGTCGTGACATAACCTAAGACCTTCCTATTAGATACACTAGAACCCGCGTGACTGGATTTATATAAAACCTACTATCACCTCTTATCTTTATGGACATATAACAACCATAAAACTCACAGAACACACCTTGGAGTTCTTCTAAACTCCTTTCTGTGCTCCTTGTCATAAATATAACTCATAGCCAGATAGCATCTGCTTTCACCTACTAATGATTAAATCATACCAGCATATGATTTTTCTGTAAAGGCAAACTTTTAAGCGCGTGGGATGAGATCCGGTCTAGAAGGTTAACCCTATTTAAAGCGTGTGATTTGACTTGGGGGTGCTTTTGCTTTATTTTTTAACGCATAATATAAAGCTGGGTGATAGATGGCTGAGATTGATAAGGGAAAGATTCTAAGGGATGCCTTTGAGTACCAGCACAAAGGGCAGCACGATAGAGCTATAGATGAGCTCAGGAAGATATTAAGGGTTTATCCACGGGATACCAGAACACTCCAAAAGGTAGCTGAACTCCAGTCTAAAAAAGGGGACAGGAAAGAGGCTGTAAAGAGTTATATCCAGCTTGCCGAGATTTACGAAAAAGACGGATTTGTTGACTTTGCAATATCCGTTTATAAAACAGTTCTCAAGATGGACGATGGGCTTTTTGATGTTCACCTGAGACTGGGCAAATTGTTTTTGAAAAAGAACCTCAGGGGCGAAGCCCTTGCCTCTCTTCAGACCGCGCTTAAGCTATGCGACGACAATAAGAGAGAGAAAGATGAGATTCTAGAGAGGATAATTGAGGCGAATCCTGGAGATACATCTACCATTGAGCGCCTGGCTGACCGTTACTACAACGAAAGGAAAGTCGATCCTGCAAAGGATACTTTGCGCAAAGGCGCGGAGGCGATGAAAAACGCCTTTAATTTCGACATGGCTCGTAAGTTTTATGAAAAGATTTTGAATATAGATTCTAAGGATGAGCTGGCTCTAAAAGCGATGGCTGAGATTGAGGTAAGTGGGGGAACCCTGAAGGGAGCAGCCGATATTTATGAAAGGATTCTTGAATCTAATCCCAATGATATTGAAGTACTCAAAAAAGCCGCAGAGCTTTATGGCAGTATGGGAGAGGCGGAGAGGACCAAGCTATGCCTTAGAAGACTTGCCAGCATCTATAAATCAATGAATTCTGATTCTGAGCTTAAAGAGGTCTATGAAAAAATTCTCTGCCTTGAACCCTCTGATCCTGAAGCGATAGAATTTATGGATCGAGAAAGCAGGGTGAGCGGAATAAAGATTGACATGTCCTCCCCCGAAGAATCCGGGTTAAATACAGAATCGGTTTCCCTTTCGGATAATCTATATTCTCCGAGCCAGGAGCATATAGGAGAAAAGAATGAGAAATTAGAATTTATCCCGGATAGTGAGCCTAGGTACGCTGCCCCCCCGGATTCTACAATTCTTTCCCTCAATAGATCAGACGTGTCCTTTCAAACTAAATTAATTGAAAAGGTTGATGAAGAAAAAGAGTTAAAAGAAACAAGGGTTGGACTAGGAGAGGAGTCGAATGTTTTAGATATAAATCGAGAAAATTATAGGAAGAGTGAAAAAACGAAGGTGCAGGACGCTATTCCTTTTAAGAGAGCAAATACAGAAAACCTAGATAAAGGTGCGAACAACTCGTTCTACGAGCGCGGGATTGCTTATAAAGATATGAAGATGACCGAACAGGCGGTATCAGAGTTTAGAAAATCTATAGGGGTGGGGTATCAGATACCGGAATCCCATATGATGATAGGGTTGTGTTTCCTCCAAAGAGGGGATGGGAAAAGGGCACTTGGGTGGTTTAAGAAGGGGCTTTCCCTAGATGGTCTTGCGGTTGAGCAGGTTATTAGCCTAAAGTCCGGTTCTGCTCTTGCGCTTGGGCTTATGGGAAGCGTTTCTGATGCAATTAGACTCTTAGAGGAAATCATTGAAGACTACCAGTGGAAAGAGTAATTCAACTCTTGTAATAGGAGAAAATGGGGATTCAGCATCTTGGAAAGCTGATTATCATACTTGGCATTTTTCTTGTCGTTATTGGAGTATTAATAGCTTTAGCTCCCAAGATTCCTTACATCGGAAGGCTGCCGGGAGACATATACATAAAGCGTGATAGGTTCACTATTTATTTCCCCCTTGTTTCTTCAATTATCATTAGCCTAATTCTTACCTTAATCTTGAACTTTATACTTAGGAAGTGATGAATGGATTCTGAGGGGGAATTTCCTAGAAGGTTTTAATCCGAACCCATAAGCTCGTAAATCTCCTTATCGGAGAGTCCGAAATAGTGTCCTATCTCGTGCAAAAGAACCTCATATACCCTCTCTTCTATCTCTTTTTCACCTCTACACATCCTTTCGATATTTCTCTGAAAGAGGACTATTTTATCAGGGAGTCGTGCAACCTGCCATACGCTCCTTTTCGGAAGCGGGGTCCCTCTATAGAATCCGAGAAGTAGGTTTTCGCCTCTGATTCTAAGTTGTTCCAAATCCTCTGGAGTCGGGGAGTCCTCCACTATAATTTCGACATTTTCCATCTTTTGCTTGAATCTTTCTGGGATCTTTTCATAGGCTTTATTTACAAGTTCCTCAAATTTCTCTCTATCCAATGTCACTAACTCGTCTCTTAGAGTGTTCTTCACATGAAAAAAATGGGTAGAAATTATAGCTTTCGCATAAAGGTTTATTTAAGGGCTAGTGGCAGGTCTTATTTTTCTGGAAAAGAGTTCCATGGTTTCAACTATCCCTTCTAGGGTTCCGCTTAAAACCTGAAAGACTAGGTGTGATACCCCTGACTCTTTATACTTCTCTATACCTTCGGATATCTTGTCTGGTGTGCCGCGAAGAATTTCCCTGCGATCTGTCTTCTTCTCCGAGATGCCCTTGATTTGAAGGTTTTTCCTCAATGATATTACAAAATCCGATGCCTCTCTTCCCTTTCCGGATAAGAGTTCATTTATGTATTCTACTCCTTCCTTAATCTCTTCGGGTGTAAGCCCTACGGAATGCCAGCCGTTTCCTGCATTGACTGCCCGCTCAATGGCCATTCGACTATTTCCCCCAACCCATATGGGCGGGTGTGGTTTCTGAACGGGTCGCGGAAGAAACTTAATCCCTGAGAACCTGTAATGCCTGCCTTTAAAACTCGGCTCCTCCTCGGTCCAGAGCACCTTTAAAACCTCTATACACTCGTCGGTAAGGGGTCCTCTCTCTGTGTAAGGTACGCCGAGGGCGTCAAATTCATCTTTAATCCATCCAACCCCAACACCCGTTATAACCCTTCCGCCGGAGAGGGCATCTAGGGTTGAGATTATCTTTGCGAGTACTACGGGATTCCTGTACGGAAGGATTATTATGCTTGTTCCAAGATGAATTCTGGTTGTGCAAGCGGCTATGTAGGCAAGGGTTGTGAGAGGCTCGTAGAACACATCACCAAACCCCCGATGAGACTTCGGTATTACTATATGGTCGCTTACCCATATGGAATCAAATCCAAGTTCTTCTGCAGTTTTTGCAATCTCTAGGATTGTGTCTTTTTTCGCATACTTTCCGAAATTTGGCAGGGCGACCCCGAATTTCATATTATGCTCCCTTTTGGGTTATTTTATGAAATCCTAACATAAAGCAACCACGATTTCACAGAGAGCTATCATAGAATAAAAATAGTAGTGGGACCGCCTGGATTTTTACCTTCTATCTATATAGAATAGGTGTAATAACCATCAATATTGAAAATAGCTAATGGAGGGAGGCTATAATGACAACAAACAATTCTGGCAAAAGGTTAGGTATATATATTTTTGATGGAGCGGAGGTTCTTGATTGGGCAGGGCCAATAAGTGTTTTTGCAGTGGCACGGAGAATGGATCCGGAACTGGACGCATTTCTCGTGGGAGACTCTATAGTTCCAGTTAAAGCAACTGCAAACTTATCTGTTAATCCAAAATACAGCCTTGACCACAAACCGGATATGGATGCTTTCCTGATTCCCGGTGGTATTGGAACTCGGGTCGAGATGCACAATTCCCGGCTTCTTGATTTTGTGAAATCCCTACCTGAAAAGACGCTGCTTGTGAGCGTTTGCACCGGCTCTTGGATTTATGGTGTGGCGGGAATTCTGGATGGAATCAGGGCTACTAATCGTAAGAACCCGGATCCCAGTGAAACAGTTATCCCCATAGATCGTCTAGCTCGAATTGCTCCAAAGTGCCAGATTGATCGTCATCGTATTGTAGACAGCGGTAGGGTAATTACGGCTGGAGGCATATCATCAGGTATTGAAATGGGGTTCTACCTATTAGAGCGGTTCGGCTATGATGAAAAATTCGTTGATAATGTCGCATATATAATGGAGTATGAGAAGCAGTGGAAACTCATGAAGAGTGACCGGCTTGTGGATAAAAGCTGACCCCAAACAAGGACGTTTTGTGATCTCACAATAGAGTTAGGATGAAGATGAATTAATGGAGGAGGAACCTTATGGAGCAAATTGCGTTTCAGGACTATATGGAGAGAAATAAGTGCTGGGGCTGCGGGAGTAGCAATGAATACGGTTTGCATATCAAAAGCTATTGGTCGGGTGATGAATCGGTCTGCGTGTGGCAACCGCGAAAATATCATATGGCTGGCCCTACACATATTCTCAATGGTGGAATTATTGCCACTATAATAGACTGTCACTCGATTTGCACTGCTATAGCGACTGCATACAGAGAAGAAGGGCGAGGGTTAAATACGGAACCATTTATCTGGTATGTTACGGCATCCCTAAAGATAGATTATCTCCGACCAACGCTGATAAACGAGCCTGTTAACCTCCGGGCACGGGTTAGGGAAAGGAGAGGAAGAAAGACGGTTGTTACCTGTTCGCTGTTTTCGAGAGACCAAGAGTGTGTGCGAGCAGAGGTTCTTGCCGTGCATGTGCCTCCTGATTGGTTCAAGGAGCGGTGAAAGCCGCTGCATAACCTCAGATAATTTTTCTCACTCTTTACATTGCTCTGCCAATGGAGGTAATAAAGCGGTGAGAGTCTAATGCACTTTTATAGAACGATTTAATTTATTAGTTCCACAATCTTCTCAGTGTTTGCCATAAGGGCAACCGTTTGGTTTTATATGTTTCATATCCGTTCGAGTATTGAAATTGTTTCCGAGCAATACCAATCCATAGCCCCGCTGTTATTTCTTTGCACGTTGTGCAAATCCATTTCCCACGAAGGATTTTTTTACCCTCTTTATTTTGTTTTATATCTCTAACTTCAAAGATTAGAGGCCTATTGCAGTCTTCGCATTGATTATTTGTGAGAAATACCTTTTCTACGACCATGCTTAATTATATGACCGGGTTGGGATTACATAAACTAGACTTTGGTATGCTTTTTGATATGGAAAAATGTGATTTTGATGAAATCCTATGACTTTAGTTTTAAGGTTTTTCTCCTGCTCAACTCAGGCTTTCTCCTATTGTTATACCTTTTTATAATAAAATATGCTTTAAAGTCTTGGGGAGGAGGCTATGGAAAAGAGGCTCAATATCCTGATAGTAGAAGATGTTGAGACGGATGCCAAGCTGGTCGAGCGTGAACTGCGTAGAGCAGATATAGAGTTCTCATCAAAGCGGGTGGAGACAAAAGAGGAGTTCATTAAAGAACTCAGGGACTTTGCACCCGATCTTATCCTTTCTGACTATACGATGCCCTCATTTGATGGCATTAGTGCATTAAAGATTGCACAGGAGAAGTGCCCGGATACACCCTTCATCTTTGTCACTGGGTCTCTTGGTGAAGAGAGGGCAATTGAGACTATCAAAAGCGGTGCGACAGATTATGTCCTTAAAGACCATTTGTCACGCCTTGTGCCTGTGGTGCTCCAGGCATTGCGAGAAGCGGAGGAGCGAATCAAACGCAAGGAGATAGAGGAACAGCTACTGCATAATGTTTTCCATGATGCGTTGACGGGCCTGCCAAATCGAGCCTTGTTTATAGACCGCCTGGAGCAGTCAATAAGGCATACGAGGCGGCATGAGGACTATTTATTTGCCGTGCTCTTTCTAGACCTAGATCACTTCAAGATTATCAATGATAGCCTAGGACACCTGATTGGAGATCAACTGCTTATTTCAGTCGTCCGGAGGCTAGAGGGGTGTCTGCGTTCGAGCGATACGGTTGCGCGTTTTGGAGGAGACGAGTTCATGGTTCTTCTCGATGGCATCAGAGATGCCAGCGATGTAATACGGGTTGCTAACCGGATTCATAAGGATCTGGCGTCGCCCTCTATACTGAATGGGTATGGAGTATCCACTACCGTGAGTATCGGAATCGCCTTGAGTTCGACAGGTTATGACCGGTCTGAGGACTTTCTGCGCGACGCCAACACGGCGATGCATCATGCCAAGATGCTCGGTCTGGGACGTCATGAGATATTTGACGAGAGCATGTACGCCCGTGCAGTGGCGCTTCTCCAATTGGAAGCCGACCTGAGGCGGGCTATCGAACAGCGGGAGCTTCAGGTTTATTATCAGCTACAACTTGGGGATGAGCGTAACCGCAGAAGGGGTGGAAACAGCGGAGCAACTGGCACGGCTGAGGGCATTGGAATGCGATTATGGACAGGGATATTACTTCTCCAAACCGGCGGACAGCAAGACGGTGGAGGCATTGATTTCGGCGCAGCCACACTGGTAGGCGGCTGGTGGAGCTGAGAGGGGTTTCGTTACCGATACGGGTATAGGTACACCTGCATCAAAGCCACATACGGCCAAGGCACTCTTAAAGAGTTTACACGAGCCTCTCAGACCGAGATTAGAACAGCCCTATTCTTGAGGGGTTATAGTCATTGAGGTCACTGTTGCCATGGTCGGAATCAGTCGAAGGTAACACAGCGCGAGACCCGGCATATGTTCATAGGTCTCTAACTCTCAAAGAAGCATGTCGTGTTCTTAATTAAAAAGGGAGGAATAGCGTAATAGAGCTTATAACAGGGTATTTCGGAAAGAAATCCAGACTATTTAAATAGCCCTGGGATTTGTTTCTGTCCTGTTATTAGGGGTTCTTAATTACTTAACGGGTCCATGGGTTTCCTTCTCAATATTCTATTTAATTCCTGTCTCGATTGTTACATGGTTCGTGAATAGATGGGCTGGGATTCTAATATCAATAGCGAGTGTTATAACCTGGCTTATAGCTGATTTGATGTGGCAGATAAGTTACCTGAATTCTGCCATTCCTTATTGGAATGCGGCTATGAGATTGGGCTTTTTCTTGATTGTTGTTTTCTTTATATCTGAATTCAGGGAGTTGAATCAACGTTTGGAAGGGAGGGTATCAGAGAGAACTGCTGTCCTTGAATCAGAGATTGCCGAGCGCAAGCGGGCGGAGGAGAGACTAAGGGAAAGCTTTGCTCGGTTGTCTAAAAAGAATCGTTACGAGACGATTATAAGCACCATGACTCGGAGTATCCATCAGTCACTTCATCTCCAAGACGTGCTGGAAAACACAGTAGATGCAATGAGTAAGAATATGGGGATAGACAATGTATTTGTCTCTCTCGTTGAGGGACAAGAAGCAGTTCTCAAGGCACATAGAGGCTACCCTGAATGGTTTATAGAGCGTGTAAGAAGAATCCCATATCCCAGGGGGGTTACATGGAGGGTTATCACGGAGGGAAAACCCATGTATTGTCCAGATGCGGACAATGATACGTTTCTTGGTCCTGCGGGAAGAGAAGTAGGAACGAAGAGTTATGTGTCTATGCCTATTCATTTTGGAGGTAAAGCGGTAGGGGTTATAAACATCAATTCTTTACAGAAGAATGCCTTTGATGAAGAAGAATTAAAGCTGCTGGAAATCGTGGCTCAGCAGATCGAAGCAGCCCTTCATAATGCACAAATAGCAGAGACACTTAGGCAATCGGAGGAACGATACCGTACCCTCTTTGATCAATCTCCTGTTGGGGTGTTTATCTTTAATGAGGATTTGAAGATAACACAGTGCAATGAACGAATGGTTCAAATCCTTCAATCCTCATATGACAGAATCATAGGTCTGGATATGAGGGGACTCAAAGATCAGAGCTTCATGCCCGCTATGGGGAGGGTATTTGAGGGTCAGTCGTGTCATCAAGAGTCTTTCTATGAGGCTACTACCAGTTCAGCAAAGCTATGGTTATCGCTGAGCCTTACTCCATTGCGTGATATTTATGGGAAGGTTATAGGTGGAATGGCTGTAGTAGAAGATATAACCCGGCGCAAGTTGGCGGAAGAGGTGCTGCGGGAAAGCGAAGAACGGTATCGTACCCTTGTTGAATATACATCCGATCTGATAATTGAAGTGAGTTCCGATGGGCGGTTTTTGTATCTCAGTCCTAACCACAGAGATGTGTCAGGCTATGAGCCTATTGAACTTGTAGGTAGAAGCATTTTTGAGCATATTCACCCGGATGATCGTTCGACTGTAATGGCTGAATTTCAGAGGGCAATCAAGGCTTTCTCTTCGGGACATTCCATATACAGGTATAAACACAAGAGTGGAGAGTGGCGACTGCTTGAAAGCACGGGTAAGCCATATCGGACTGCAACCGGCGAGATTCGCGCGGTTATTGCTTCTCGCGACATCACGGAGCATAGAAGGATAGAAGAAGAGCTATTAAAGGCTCAGAAGCTTGAATCAATAGGTGTCCTTGCGGGCGGTATTGCCCATGATTTTAATAACCTGTTGACCGCTATCTTGGGCAATATCTCTCTCTCAAAGATGAGTACAGACCCTAAAGATAATAAGATCTATAAAAGGTTGAGTGAGGCGGAGAAGGCATGTTTTAGGGCAAAGGATTTAACACAACGTCTACTGACCTTCTCTAAAGGGGGAGCACCGGTTAAGGAGGTAACCTCTATCGGGGAGTTTATAAAAGATTCAGCCAGCTTTGCGGTGAGTGGTTCCGATGTGAGGTGCGAGTTCCATATATCGGAGGATTTATGGAAGGTAGAAGTAGATGAAGGACAGATAAGTCAGGTTATAAATAATGTCATGATTAATGCAGAGCAGGCAATGCCAGGGGGTGGAGTGATAAGGGTAAGGGCAGAGAATATAAACAGGGATGAGTTGAGTTCACCGTTGTACTATAGAGGGGATGGGTTGCCACTAAAGGGAGGGAGGTATGTAAGGATAACCATAGAAGATGAGGGCATAGGGATACCACAAGAGCATCTGCCAAAGATATTTGACCCATATTTTACAACGAAGCATAGCGGCAGTGGGCTGGGGCTTGCGGCAGTATATTCAATAATAAAGAGCCATGATGGGTATATAGGAGTAGAATCGGAGTTGGGAGCGGGCACTAAGTTCCATATATATCTTCCCGCATCTGATAAAGAGATTTTAGTAAAGGAGGATACAAAACGAGGATATGTTAGAAGTAAGGGAAGGGTGCTGGTGATGGATGATGAGGAGATGGTGAGGGAACTTACAGGAGAAGTACTGGGGTATCTTGGGTATGAGGTGGAGTTTGCAAGTGATGGAGTAGAGACCATAAAATTATATGTCAAGGGAAAGGAGAATAACAAACCCTTTGATGTGGTTTTATTGGACTTGACTATTCCTGGGGGAATGGGGGGTAAGGAAACCATCAAGGGATTACTTGAAATAGACCCTCAGGTTAAGGCAATAGTATCTAGTGGATATTCAAGCGATCCGGTTATATCTGAGTACAGGGACTATGGCTTCAGGGGCGTAGTCTCAAAGCCCTACAGCATCGAACAGTTAGCCGAGGCACTCCACAAGGTGATTAATGAGAAATAATCCGATTTATAATACCAAGCCTCCCGTCTGTATACAGTCGCTTGCCGGAAAAGGACATGAAATTATTCTCTAAGGAGTTTAGATGGCTTTGGCTCCTTCCGCCGAAGCAGATTGAATTTTCCCACCACGTGTTCTTCAATGTGTGCCATTGCCTCGTCCACCGAATCGGTCAAGAGTAGCAGGTTGAGGTCTGAGGCATCAATGGTTCCATCAAGTACCATGCGTTTGAAGAACTCCATAACAGGCTCGAAGTATTGCTTTCCAATAAGAACCACGGGGAAGTCCAGTATCTTCTTTGCTTGAATGAGTGTTATCACTTCAAATAGTTCGTCCAGGGTTCCAATCCCTCCGGGCATCACAACAAATGCATAGGAGTACTTGACAAGCAACACCTTTCGAACAAAAAAATGGTTGAATGTCATCCACGTATCCATATACGGGTTAGGCCTCTGTTCTACGGGGAGTTTGATATTGCACCCGACAGACCTGCCACCTGCCTCTTTAGCGCCGCGATTGGCTGCCTCCATGATACCTGATCCGCCTCCTGTCATAACCGTGAACCCCAATTTTGCAAGGCGTCTTCCCACCTCGCGTGCGAGCTGGTAATAGGGGTGGTTCTCTGCGAGGCGCGCTGAGCCGAATACGCTTACACACGGCCCCACGAAGTGCAGTACCCTAATCCCTCTTATAAACTCAACCATAACCCGGATAATAAAGAAGAACTCCTGTGTTCTGGGGCGGGGGCCTTCAAGAAAGAAACGGTCTTCAAGAGAAGACGGTTCATTGTTCTTTGAAGAGGGGACTTCGCTTTCTTTTATAGAGTCGCTCTCCATTTCTGCTCCCCTTAGGCTTGGATATATTTTCCGTGAAACAGACAGGTGAAATATTACCCAATTTTACTCCCTCTTTCCCTTGGCCTGAGTCATGAATCCAGAGGTGGTCACGTAGATTTCATAGGTATCTTCTTTGGAGGGATATGTAAAAACGGTGTTTCCATAAACGGCGGTAATGAAAGGCAGCCTGTAGCCATATTTATAGAGCCAGCGCCAATATGGAGTTCCCTCATCCCCCACCAGGCTGTATACGGTCGGGGTATTGTGAATCTCATTCTGAACATCTATATACCGGCCCCGCACGCGTGTTAATCTATACATGGCATGGAGTCCCAAAAGGTTCAGACGGTCGTCCCATATTAGAATATCGCCCTCAACTGCCCATTGATTGCCTTTAACCATAAATGCTTCTTCTTTCTCCGTCTCTCCATTCTTAACCAGTCTCAGCCTCATCTGCATTGTATTTGCTTTATCATCTAAGGGTTTGCACCGGACTACGGCTACTAATTCTCTGTTTGTAAAGCTCCGATAGGGCTGAATAAAGGATGTGAGGAATAAGCCTGTGGCTGAGAACACTATCCAGATGAGTATTAGAGCAAATATAAACGCACTTTGAATTAAGCCAACCCCTTTCCCCTGAAATATTTTTCTGATGAGATTAAAGATAAAAAATAGAAGTGTGATAATTCCTAACAGCAGAGAGGCAAGCGAGATATAAATAAAGAGATTAATGCTCAAAGGTAAATGTATCATCGTGTATGACTTTTCACTTCGGTTTAAAGGGTTTGCTTATCGCTGTATATAATTTTACAATATGAAGGGATTAATGGGATTTTCCCGGCTCATCTTCATATTACCTTTCACACAGTCCAAAATAGCAGTTTGATGGAGGTGAAGGAATGAATCATTCAACAATCAAACAGGAAATCGTAAGACAGCTTGATCACCTACCACTTGAGTTTCAACGGCGTATACTTGATTTTACTCAAGCACTAGTTCTATCTTTGCCTAAAGGTGTATCAGGTAAACAACTCCTCCGCTTTGCAGGCGTTCTGAAAGCAGAAGACGCACAGGTTATGACTCAAGCCATCGAAGCGGGCTGTGAGCGGGTAGATACGAATGAGGGGTAAGCGGTGAAACCAAAAAGAAGGAGTTTATCATCACTTCCCGCTGGGATTATCATGATATTGATGTTATCCTGTTTAGTAAGCCGGGGAGCGATGTCTCAAACACCTGAGCCAAAGACCATGAAAAAACCCAACCGCCTGATACATGAGAAGAGTCCATATCTGCTTCAGCACGCATACAACCCCGTGGACTGGTATCCGTGGGGAGAGGAGGCCTTTGAAAAGGCTCGGAAGGAGAATAAGCCGATTTTCCTCTCTATCGGATACTCGACCTGCCACTGGTGCCATGTGATGGAAAAGGAGTCGTTTGAGGACGACCATGTCGCCAAACTCATGAACGACGCCTTTGTCTCGATTAAGGTGGATCGCGAGGAGCGCCCCGATATTGACAGCATATACATGATGGTATGCCAGATGATCTCAAGGGGGGGATGCGGGTGGCCGCTTAATATCGTCATGACACCTGACAAAAAGCCCTTCTTTGCCGCCACGTACATTCCAAAGGAGGACCGGTTTGGACGCGCCGGTATGTTGACCCTCGTGCCGAGGATCAAAGAGGTCTGGACAAAGCAGCACAACGAGGTGCTCGACTCAGCCAATCAGATCACATCCGCCCTCCAGCAGGGGGCGAAGGAATCTCATGGCGAAGAACTGGATAAATCCACCCTGAAAACCGCGTTCGATCAGCTTGCCCAGGGTTTTGATGAACACCATGGCGGTTTTGGAAACGCCCCAAAGTTTCCGACTCCCCATAATTTCCTCTTTCTGCTTCGATACTGGAATCGGAGCGGTAATAGGGAAGCCCTGCAGATGGTGGAGAAGACCCTTCAGGCGATGCGGCAGGGCGGTATATATGACCATATCGGATTCGGGTTCCACCGCTATTCCACAGACGCGGAGTGGTTCTTGCCCCATTTTGAAAAGATGCTCTATGACCAGGCGATGATTGCAATGGCATACATAGAGGCCTACCAGGCAACGGGAAAAGAGGAATATGAAAAAACAGCGCGCGAGATTTTCACGTATGTCATGCGCGATATGACGTCTCAGGGAGGGGGTTTTTACTCTGCCGAGGACGCAGACAGCGAGGGAGAAGAAGGGAGGTTTTATCTCTGGACAGAGGGAGAAATCAGACAAATACTGGACAAGGACGAGGCGGATTTATTTATCAAGGTTTTTAATGTTGAAAAGGGAGGCAATTTCAGAGAAGAGGCAACCGGGAAAGGAACGGGTGGGAACATTTTGTATCTAAAAAAATCACCCCATGAGATTGCCTCCCAGTTAAAAATACCCGAAGGGGAGGTTGAGAAGCGCCTTGAGACGGCGAGGCAGAGGCTATTTGCGGTGCGTGAAAGGCGCGTCCATCCCCATAAGGACGATAAAATCCTTACCGATTGGAACGGTCTCATGATCGCCGCCCTCTCAAAGGGGGCGCGTGTCTTTAATGAGCCGAGTTATGCAGAGGCAGCCCGACGCGCTGTGGACTTCGTATTTAAAAACATGAGAAGGCCTGATGGACGGCTTTTGCACCGATACAGGGACGGTCAGGCTGACATCGGGGGGAACGTGGATGATTACGCATTCATGATTTGGGGGCTTATTGAACTCTACGAATCCACGTTTGATGTCAACTATCTTCAAACCGCCATTAGTCTGAACAGTGATCTGATAAAGCACTTTTGGGACGATAAGGGCGGCGGTTTTTATTTCACACCGGATGACGGGGAGAGCCTCATTGTCCGGCAGAAGGAGATTTATGACGGCGCTATCCCGTCCGGTAACTCCGTTGCGATGTTAAACCTCCTTCGACTGGGCCGTATGACGGGGAATTCCGATTTTGAAGAAAAGGCGGCAACAATCGGGCGCGCATTCTCCAACGGGGTCAAGCAATTCCCTGGGGCCTTCACACAACTCATGGTTGCCTTAGATTTCGCAATAGGCCCCTCTTATGAAGTGGTCATTGTCGGTAACTCCCAATCAGAAGATACAAAGGCCATGCTGAACACATTAGGAAGGCAGTTTGTGCCCAACAAGGTAGTGCTCCTCCGTCCGACTGAAAAGGAATCGCCTGATGTCATTCGTATTGCGGAGTTTACAAAGAACCAATCGAGCCTGGGCGGCAAGGCAACGGCATACGTTTGCCTCAACTATGTATGTAAGCTCCCAACAACTGATATAAGCAAGATGCTGGAGCTACTCGGCGTGAAGAACTCAGGAAAAACGAATGCATCTTAAATAGCTTTTACTCCAATCCCAGGATTGTAGTAAAGGGCATACGTGAATCCTTCTGAATGAAATTTTTTAAACCTTTGCTGAGAAAGCCCCCTTTTGAGAGAAGGCTTTACGGTGCCTGGACTCGTGAGCAGCTACCTTTATGAGAGATGATGCTGTCCACCTCTTAGAATCCATTTTTCAAAAGGGTAAAATACAATTTTTAATCATGGGTTTAGAATTGGAACTGGAAGAGGATGAGACCTTGGACGGCCCATACGGGCTTAAAATCATACAGAAAAAGCACGGGTACAGGTATTCTCAGGACTCCCTTCAGCTTGTGGATTTTGCCGGTGTAAAGAAGAACGATGAAGTGATTGAGCTTGGAACAGGCTCCGGTGTTATAGCCCTTATTCTGGCTCAAAGAGGGCTTGGGAGGAGAATCGTCGGGGTTGAGATTCAAAAGGAGCTTGCGGAGCTTTCGAGAAGGAGTGTGAAACTCAACGGCTTTGAAGAAAAGATTGAAGTTATTGAGGGCGATATAAGAGAGGTTAAGTCCCTTTTTCCGCCAAACTCCTTTGATTATGTTATAACCAATCCACCTTATGTAGAAACCAGATCGGGACTCATAAGCCCCGCATCCCAGAAGGCACTGGCAAGGCATGAGATCATCTGCGACATGAACGATGTTCTGGAAGCTATGGGGTACCTACTCAAACCTCTAAAGCGGGGCGCCTGTGTTTATCCAGCCGCGAGGTTTGGGGAACTCATCATAAAATCCAAGAGAAAACGGCTTGAACCCAAGAGGACACAGTTTGTCCACCCCAATCCGAAAGGGAAAGCGGAACTCGTTATGGTTGAGTTTATAAAGGAGGGAAAGCCGGGGCTTGATATTCTCCCCCCATTGTTCTCTACCACCTCGGCCTGACCAGACTGATTTTCACCGCCCTCTCCCCCTTCATCTTAAACCTCTCGTCTATCCTCATCCCTCCAATCCACATGATCTCGCCCCTGGTAGAGAATATCGGGATTCGATTCCTCAGGAATCTGGGGATTTTTTCGTCAATAAAAAACCGCTTCAACCTCTTGGGCGTTTTCATACCAAGCGGGATGAACCTGTCCCCCGGGCGAAAATTCCTTACCGTGATCGGAAACTCAACCGAACCGGTATCAAACATCCCAATAAACCTATCACTGCTCAACGATTCCACCTGTGTGGTTTCAATCTCGCATTCAAATTCGGGAAAACTCCATTTGCCGGGGGATGGAATTGTGTATGAGAATTCGCGTCTTAGTTCCGACCTTCGAGAGATCAAGAAGAGGTCATAACCCTTTGCCATCACGATCCTGTCTGGGAGGGAGATTTCTCCTGACGGGTTCTCGGAGAGGAGAAGCCCATCCATGGAATCTATATGGCTGAATGAGACCTTTCTTAAGTTCCCCTTTAGTTTCTCTATCGCCATCCTTAAGAACGTGGGTCTCAGCGCATCCGGAATGAGTTTGTATCGAGATATATTGCCAACCAGTTCGCCTCCCCCGGACCCAAACACATACTCAAACCAATTTTTCGCCCTGCTCTTTATAAAATCCTCCTCAACCCTGAGTATATTCGCCGTTCTGGAGAGCGCTTCTCTGATCCTCGGATTATATCCTTGAAGCTCTGGAACAAGTTTGTGCCTGATTCTATTCCTGAGAAAATCCATTGCCCAGTTTGTCGAGTCCTCAACCCATTCAACCCCCTTTACCCTTAAATATTCTTCAATCTCAGACCGGGACGTTTCAATCAACGGCCTTATTATGTAGCCCTCCGAAACGGGGGGAATCCCTGCAAGCCCCAGCGCCCCGCTTCCCCTTATGAGCCTTATAAGAACGGTTTCGGCCTGGTCATCGAGCGTATGGGCGGTTGCGACCTTTTGCGCCCCGTATTTATGCAGAACCTCCTTAAAAAACCCGTACCTGAGAATTCTCGCGGCTTCTTCAATTGAGAGATTCGAGCCTTTTTTAAACTCAGGCGTATTCACCTCTTTGAATTCAAACGGAAGGTTTAGCCTCTTTGCAATCTCCCCTACAAATTCGGCATCCCTCTTTCCTTCCTCGTGCCTTATTCCGTGATTGAGGTGTGAAACGATGAGCCTCAGATTATACTCTTCAATATCGGTCAGAATATAGAGCAGTCCAATCGAGTCCGCTCCCCCCGAAACCCCCACGACAACCGTCTCGCAGGGGAAGAGCATATTAAACCGCTTTATCGTCCTTCTCACCGACTCTAGCGCTTTCACCTTGATTGGATGCGAGCCCTCCAGAAATTATAATCCTGAATGCGTCCTCAACGCTTATTGGAAGCTCTTTAACCTCGTCTTCGGGAATCATGATATAGTATCCGCCGGTCGGGTTAAAAGCCGTGGGAAGGAATACACCTAAAAGTCGTTTTCCGGACTCTGTGCGCTGTAGAACCCCTGTTACAAATCCTATTGAATATATCCCCTTCCTTGGATACTCAAACATCACGACACGGCTTATGCCCCTAAATCCGGTACCGAGAAAAAGCGCCTCAACTATCTGTTTAGTGGCGGTATAAATGGTCCTTGCCAGTGGAATCCTTGAGATCAGCCCTTCACCGAAGCCGAGGAGTTTTCGACCTATAAAATTCCTTGCAATCGCCCCTGCGATAAGAACAATGAGTACTGTTCCCGCAATGCCTATTGCGAATGTGGCAAATTGAAATAGAGGAGGAGGAATTTCGGAAAGTGGTTTTATTAGAAACCTAGCGGGAGCGGCACTTACAAGACCGATAATCCATCTGCCGAGTCTAAAGAGTATGAATATTGTGAGTCCAAAGGGGATGGTAACGAGAAGCCCTGCAAGGAAATTCCGCCTGAGAGATTGAGCAATGCGTTTCATTCATTGGGTGATTTTTTATTTAGGGTGTTGCGGAGAAATTTGCTGGGCTTAAACACAATGGCCTTTCTCTCAACAATCTCTATTGTCTCTCCTGTGGCTGGGTTTCTTCCCTTTCTCGACTTTCTATTCTGGACCCGAAAGCTCCCGAAGTTGGGAATCTTAATCCCCTCTCCACTATTGAGTTTTTCTTTGACTATCTCAAAGAAGAACTCAACGATCTCAGCCGCTTCTCTCTTCGAAAGCCCGATCTTTGTATGGATTACATCGGCAAGCTCTTTTTTTGTCATCCCTTTTTCCTCTCTTTTTATATTTTACGCAACTCCGCTCCGAGAGCCGATTCCAGTCTCTTTAACGCCTTTGCCTGAGCCTCATTCGCCTCTTCATCCGTGAGGGTTTTATCCGATGCCCTAAGGATCATGGATACGGCTATGCTCTTTTTCCCCTTACCCACAGGCTCGCCTTTAAATACGTCGAATACGTTTACATCCTCAATCAAAGAAGACTCGACCTTCTTTATCTCGTTTAAGACCTCTCCGACAGCCACGCTTTCATCAACAACCAGGGCGATGTCCCTCCTTACGGATGGGAATTTTGGAAGAGGACGGAACCTCTTCTCCACGCCCTTGACGGAAGAGGAGAGTTTATCTAAATCAATCTCGAATATATAAACCCTCTTTGAAATCCCCAGCCTTTCCTGAAATTCGGGATGAAGCTCTCCAAAAAATCCCGCCTCCTCGCCCCCTAACAGGGCCTTCGCAGACTTGCCCGGATGGAGAAACCTGATCTGAGGGGCTTCTTCAAATCTCACCCCCTCGGAGATGGAGAAAACCTCGAACACCCTTTCTAAAATACCCTTGAGGTCAAAGAAATCAAATTCCTCCTTGTCCCATATATCCGCCTGCCTCTTGCCCGTCACCGCCCCGGCGATTTTTCTAATCTCCAGGGGGAGCCTATTTTCTCCGGGTATAAAAACCCTGCCTATCTCAAATATCCTTATATCCCGAACCTGATGGCTCAGGTTAAGGATAACGTTTCTCGAAATCCCCGCGATGAGATTGGTTCTCATAACAGAGCCCTCTTTAGTGAGCGGGTTCAGGATTCTGAGGGGTTCATTCTCACTGAATAGGCCGAGAAACTCCGGGTCTTCAAAACTGTAGTTAATCACCTCAAGAAATCCAAGGGATGTGAGCACATCCTTTAATCGGCCTTCAATCGCCTTTTCTTTTTTTACTCCCTCTGTCTTCATACGAACAGCGGGGAGCGTTGCGTCAATAGAATTGTATCCGTAGTGCCTTGCCACCTCTTCTACTAGATCAATCTCCCTTGTAATATCTACCCTGAATGTCGGAACCCTGAATGAAATCTCACCGCCTTTGGTGTTAAGAGCCTTAATATCGAGTCCTTCGAGTATTTGCCTTATCCTTTCGGATTCAATTTCCGCGCCGAGAACCGAATTTACGCGCCCCGTTGAAAGGCTCAATTCTTTTGGCATAATCGGGTTTGGGTACACGTCTATCTTTCCCCTGGCCACCCTTCCGCCGGAGAGCCTCCTTATAAGCTCAGACGCCCTATCGAGCGCCCTTACGACCCCATTCGGATCAACCCCTCTTTCAAACCTGTAAGACGACTCAGACCTCAGATTCGTTCTCCTGGATGTCCTCCTCACCCTTACGGGATTAAAATACGCGCTCTCAAGGAGAATGTTTCTCGTCAACCCTGAAATCTCCGTGTTCGCCGCGCCCATTACACCGGCAATCGCAACGGGTTTTTGGGCATCGCATATTAGCAAATCCTCACGGGTTAGCGTCCTCTCTATTCCGTCAAGGGTCTCTATGGATTCCCCTTCCTTTGCGGGCCTTACGATGATTTTTCTCTCTTCAATCAAATCATAGTCAAACGCATGAAGCGGCTGTCCCAGCTCAAGGAGGACAAGGTTTGTGACATCCACTACGTTGTTTATTGACCTTATGCCAGACGCCTCAAGCCGGGTCTTTAGCCATTCGGGCGAGGGGGCAATTGTTATGCCGGTAATCACACGACACGAATACCTGGGGCATCCATCCGAATCAATTACCTCGACTGAGGCGAGTTTTCCAATATCATCCCCCTCATCGGATACCGCGTAGTTAGGATGATTAACCCTCTTCCCCAAAACGGCCGCAACCTCTCTCGCTATTCCAATGACGCTCAAACAGTCCGGGCGGTTTGGGGTAACGCCCACTTCAATAATGACATCATTTAATCCCATCTCATCAATGAGCCTCGCCCCAACCCTTGCCGACTCAGGGAGAATCAGGATTCCCTCTCCCTCATTGCCAAGCCCCATTTCATTCTCCGCGCAGAGCATGCCCTCCGATACCTCTCCCCGAATCCTTGCGGATTGGATCAATATTCCCTCAGGAAACTTGGCGCTCGGAGGGAGCCTTGTTCCAGCCCTCGCAAGGGCGACCTTGTCCCCGGTCTTCATGTTCCTTGCCCCGCAGACTATGTTGTACTTCCTCGTGCCGTCTGTAACGTCGCAGAGAACGAGCTTTGATGCGTTCGGATGGGGTCTTATGTCGAGAATCTGGGCTACAACTATATCCTCTAATCCTCTTCCCAAATACTCAATGGATTCTACCTCAAGCCCCGACATGGTGAGCCTCTCCGCGATCTCCTCCGGTGGATTATTGAATTCTACATATTCCTTGAGCCAGCTAAGGGTAAATCTCATACTAGAGAATCAAAGTAACATATTATAAAGCGATATGTCAATATTTCTTGTAATTAAAGCGGGTTATATATATCTCTTCTGCTGCCCATGACGGTAATTTACAAAGGTTGAGTCGAGATATAACATCTCCGACGAATAGGACTAAAGCGACGAGTAGGAGCTTTAGGACGCCATTGGATTATGAGACTTCGGTTAAGGGCATCCGGAAGCTCTTATTCATCGCTTCTGTGGAGATGGACATCCTTTGCCAAAGCCAATGGCGTCTGACTTCTCCTATTCGTCGAAATCATATAAAATAAGCAAGCGAAATGCTAAGACCTTATCTGAAAAGGGTATATGAGATTGCCAGTCGCGGTGACGCGAGAGAGGAGAGCTACTACTCCACGCTTGAGGAGCTTTTAGACGAATATGGAGAATCAATCGGCAAGAAAAATATACATGTAACTACACTTCCAAAGAGAACAGAAGCGGGCAACCCCGATTTTAGAATCTGGGATGGAAATCAACACATCGTCGGATACATAGAAGCCAAAGCGCCGACGGTTGGGCATTTAGACCAGATAGAGACAATGGGGCAGTTAAGACGCTATATCCATACATTTCCCAATCTAATACTCACGAACTTCTTTGAATTTCGTCTCTATCGGAATGGGAATCTAATAGATAAATCGCTTATCGCGAGGCCTTATGTCGTTCATAAACTCAAATCAGTCCCTCCGGTTGAAAGGGAATCCGAGTTTTTTCAATTGCTTAATAAATTCTTTTCATTCTCCCTGCCGAAGGTCTATGATGCCAAAGCCCTTGCGATAGAACTGGCAAAGAGAACACGTTTTTTAAAGGATGAGGTTATTGTAGAGGAGTTAAAGACGGTAGAACAGACATTCCTGTCTGACACCCCGCCCGGCAACAAAATAACAGATGTAACAGACAAGAATGTCTGTTCTACCAACATTATTACCGATGTTGCCAATATTAATATTACGCCGGAGGAGATTTTTTATTACATCTATGCCGTTCTCTATTCAAATATTTATCGCACAAAATATGCCGAGTTCTTAAAGATAGATTTTCCGAGAGTTCCTTTTACAAAGGATTACGACCTATTTAGCAAGATGGGAGGATATGGGAAAAGGCTCGTTGATTTGCATCTGCTAAAATCAGGAGAACTCGACCCGCCTGTCGCAAAATTCCAGGGCAAGGGTGAAAACAAGATTGAAAAATTGAGGTATGTCGAAAAAGAAAATCGCGTTTACATCAACCAAAACCAGTACTTTGAAGGCATTCCAAAAGAGGTTTGGGAATATCAAATCGGCGGTTATCAGGTCTGCGACAAGTGGCTCAAAGACAGAAAAGGAAGACCCCTTGACGACATAAGAACATATTGCAGGATTGCCACCGCCATTCAAAAGACAATCGAGATTCAGAAGGCAATTGACATTATTTATCCAGAAGCGGAGAGAGAGACCGTACTATTTTAGGATACAGAATACAGCGGACAGGATACAGGCAAAAACTCTTTTGATGATAAGTGTACATAAGGTGATAGTCAGATTAAACAGATACCTCTCTATGTGCGGCATTGCTTCAAGGAGAAGGGCGGATGAGATTGTAAGGGTGGGAGGGGTCAGGGTTAACGGCCTTGTCGTAAAGGAACTCGGACACAGGATTGACACGGAAAAGGATACAATTGATGTCGGCGGCGAAATTATAAGACCTCAGAAAAAGAGATACATAGTCCTCAATAAACCGCCCCTTTATCTCACAACCCTAAAACAAGAAGGCAAAAAAAGGACGATTCGAGAATTGATAAAGGACATCCCTGAGAGGGTCTATCCAGTAGGGAGGCTCGATTATGATACAGAGGGGCTTCTAATCCTCACAAATGACGGGGAGATTGCAAATGCCATAATTCATCCGAGGTACAAAATGCCCAAGGTCTATGTAGCCCTTGTGAAGGGAAGGGTGGAGCGGAAAACGCTTGAGGAGATGATTAAGGGAACCCGGCTTGAGGATGGGTTTGCAAAGCCCGACCATGTAGAGATAATAAAATACGAGGCACAAAACACGCTTGTCGAGATAACATTCCACGAGGGCAGAAACCGTCTGGTCAAGAGGTTTCTCCTGAAATTTGATCACCCTGTATTGAAACTCAAGAGGATTGCGGTAGGTCCCGTTAAGCTTGGAGCGCTTCCAAGGGGAAGGTGGAGGGATATGACGGATGAGGAATTGAAAATTTTAGATAGGGGCACATTGCAATGTGCCCCTACTTCTTAGGTTTATATTTCCGCGTTATTGTGTTAGGATTTTTGTGTTTATAAGATTGGCCAGTCTTTTTAATTTTAAAATTATAAGGAGGACTAAGACAATGGCAGAGATCAAAGTCCCGCCAGCCCCTCAGCTTGTAACAGATGCCTGGATGCTTATGATGGGTTTTAAATCAGACCCCGGTGCGATAAGGTCATTCCTTCCTAAAAGGCTTGAACCCCATCCAAATAATATGGTTGTTATTAACCTGTACACGGTTCCAGACCCGTCTCAAACCTCTGGGTTTGGTGCCTACACACTTACATATATAACCGTTCAAATAAAGGACCATGATTCGTATATAATGGGCTCAGATATAGGCGAACCGGGCAGGTTCTGGGTTGGCTATTTTAATAGCTCTGAGGTCGTGAGGGATTTTACGAGGAGTGTGGGAATCCCTGCCGAGCCTGGGGCTACAACCCTCACAAAGAGGAGGGGAAAACTCAAGGCGGTTCTCGAGGTAGGAGGACAGGTGTTTGTTGAAGCAACCGCCGATGTTGGAGACAAACTTCAGGTCGCAGTGGGAGGGCATCTTAACTATTTCACACAAGGGAGGTTGCAAGGGGATAGCTCGGAAGCAACTCAAATCATAAAGTTTCCGATTCCCTTTGTATCGAGACCCGTGAGGACTGAAAACGCAACCATTACGTTTAAGATGCCGGAGAATCATCCCCTCTACTCATTGAAACCTATGGGTATAGAGTGGGCGAGTTATGTCAAGGGGAGCTTTGTATATCCGCAATACGAGATAATATGAGTTATGTTCATTACGTTTGAGGGCGTAGAGGGGAGCGGAAAAAGCACTCAGGCCGAGCTTCTTAAGGTGTTCCTTTTGAAGCAGGGGCATGAAGTAGCTCTCACGCGCGAGCCTGGATGGGGCGCGCTTGGGAGGCTCATACGCAAGATGCTCCTTGAGGAAAAAGACCTGGATTTGGACCCGCTGGCAGAGCTTTATCTCTTCTGTGCCGACAGGACTCAGCATGTAAGGGACTTCATAAAACCCATGCTTAAAGAGGGTTATATTGTGATATGCGACAGGTTTACGGATTCAACCATAGCGTATCAGGGATATGGAAGGAGGATTGATCTGGAGCTTGTTGAAAGGGTTTCAAAAACGGCGGCGCTCAGCCTGAAACCCGATCTTACGATACTGCTCAACCTTCCCGTGAGAGTCGGTCTCTCAAGGCTCGAAAAGAGGAGCGGAAAGACGAAGATAGATGAGGAGCCTGTCGAATTCCACGAGCGTGTAAGGAGCGGATATATTTCTATCGCCCAAAAGGAGCCGAAGAGGATAAAGGTAGTAAACGCCACAAGGGATATTGATGAGGTACAGGAAGAGATAAGAACCGTAGTGCTTGGGCGTTTGTCTAGAAAGGTTCGTTAGCCAGTAGTTGTAGGGCGACCTGGCGGGTCGCCCCTAGCTACGTAATTACGATGTCTTTCGATAATATAATAGGCCATGAATTTCAAAAAGAGGTTCTCCTGCGCGCATCCCGCGAAGGGCGTGTCTCTCACGCCTATCTCTTTTTTGGTCCCGACGGGATAGGGAAAAAACTCATGGCTATTGGGTTCGGAAAGGTTTTAAACTGCCTGAAAGAGAACCCAAACAGTGGACATTGCGATTGCAACTCATGCAAAAAAATAGAAAAGGGAATCCATCCGGATGTGTTTATCGTAGAGCACAAGGGCATAAAGGACATCAAGGTTGATCAAATACGCGAGGAGGTGGAAGAGAGGCTTTTTTTTAGACCCTTTGAAGGGAGGTTTAAATTGGCAATAGTAGATGATGCGCACAGGATGAATGCAAGCGCGCAGAACGCATTTCTTAAAACCCTCGAAGAGCCTCCATCCGATTCGGTTATAGTTCTTATCTCCTCTCAACCCCAGGCCTTTCTCCCGACAATACGCTCACGATGCCAGTCGGTTGAATTTAAGCCTTTGCCTCAGGGCATAATCGTTGATGAGATTAAGAGGAGAACCGATTTGTCTCCAGATGAGTGCATAATCGTTTCAAGGCTCTCTGGCGGGAGTTTAGGAAGGGCGCTTGATTTAGATAAAAACCTCTTATCCCAGAGGAAAGAGATAATTATGAAACTCTTGAACATCAACCCCGACCGCGCTTCCGAGGTTCTCGGTTTTGCAAAATCAATATTATCGGCTTCCGAGGACACGGAAAAACTCATGTTGGTATTTGATATTATTTCGCTCTGGTTAAGAGATATGGTTCTTGTCAAGGTTGGTTTCGGCGAGGACTCGTTATCGAATAGAGACCTGATCTCTGCAACACGCAGATTTTTGGACAGGCAGAGTGTGGATAATATAATAGATAAAATCGAATTCCTTGAGAATGCCTGGTACGCCACGTTTCAGGGAAACGCAAACAAGCAGACAATGATAGAGAATCTGGTTTTGAAGATTGCGGAGAGAACAAAGTAAATAAATTTTAGAGATAAATCCCGATGTCAAAAACATTCTACGTTACAACCCCAATTTATTATGTAAACGACGTTCCCCATATAGGTCACGCGTACACGACCATTGCGGCTGACGTGATCGCAAGGTTCAGGAGGCTCATCGGGGATAGAACATTTTTCCTCACGGGGACTGATGAGCACGGGCAGAAAATAGAAAGGGTGGCGACGGCATCCGGCGAAAGACCCATTGAGCTTGCAGACCGGGTGGTGCTTAGATTCAAAGGGCTTTGGGAGAGGCTAAATATTACGAATGATGATTTTATAAGAACGACTGAAGAGAGGCACAAAAGGGGTGTAATCGAGCTTTTCCGTAGGATTCAAGAAAAGGGCGACATATATATTGGAGAATATGAAGACTGGTACTGCGTGTTTGATGAAACATTCTGGACTGAAACACAGCTTGAAGGAAAAAGAATCTGTCCCGACTGCGGACGCCCATTAGAGAGGCTGAAGGAAGAAAGCTACTTTTTTAGGTTATCTAAGTATGAGAAACCGCTTTTGGAATTCTATGAAAAGAATCCCGATTTTGTTCAGCCACCTTTTAGAAAAAATGAGGTTGTGAGTTTTGTAAGGGGCGGGCTTCGAGACCTGAGTATAAGCCGCACCTCTTTTTCATGGGGAATTCCCGTGCCGGGAGATCCAAGGCACGTAATCTATGTCTGGTTTGATGCGCTTACAAACTATATCACCGCAACTGGATTTCCCGACGATATGGAAAGGTTTAACAAAACCTGGCCAGCCAATATCCACCTTGTGGGAAAGGACATTCTCAGGTTTCATGCCATCTACTGGCCTGCGTTTCTTATGTCTGCGGGACTTCCCCTTCCGCTCCACGTCTTCGCTCACGGCTGGTGGACTATTGAGGGAGAGAAGATGTCCAAATCAAAGGGGAATGTCGTGGACCCCTATGTCATCGTTGATGAGTTTGGTGCGGATGCCCTAAGATTCTTCCTCCTTCGGGAGGTTCCATTTGGGCTTGATGGGGATTTCTCAAGGAGTGCCCTTATCGGGAGAATAAACGGCGACCTTGCAAACGGGCTTGGAAACCTGGTGAGCCGAAGCCTCGGAATGATAGAGAAGTATTCCGAGGGCAGGGTTCCAGAACCTGACTCATTTGAGCCGCCCGATGAGGATGTAAGGGAAAGAGCGCTCTATACAGCCCGGCAATTAGAAGAGGCGATGAATGAGGTTGCCTTCCATAAGTCCCTTGGCGCAGTCTGGGATTTCATAGCCTTTGTAAATAAGTACGTGGACGAATCCGCTCCCTGGGCTCTTCAAAAGGCAGGAAAAAGGGAGAGACTAAATACAGTGCTCTGGACCCTCGTTGAGTCAATAAGGGTAATTACCATACTCGTATATCCTTTCATTCCCAAGTCGGCTGAAGAAATCTGGAAGAAGATTGGTTCTCTCGACCCGATTGAATCCCAGCGTTTTTCCAATGCAAAGCAGTGGGGAATGACCAGACCGGGATGCCGGATAGAAAAGGGCGGGGGGTTGTTTCCAAGGCACGAAACAAAACAATAGGGCAAGGGCGACCCGGCAGATTATCCCTACAACAGATGCATAATGTGAATATTTCTTCACACTACTTCCAATTATTGTCAATTTAATCACTCCTAATCTTAAAAAACCCCAATAATATCAGCTGCTTAAATTTTAAATTCCTCTGGCATGGGGATTGCCATTATTACAAACCGAAGGTGCATTTATATAATGTCATTGCGAGCGTTATCTCCATTGTTTTTAGATTGCTTCGTCGTTTCACTCCTCGCAATGACAATATGGATAATGAGGAGTAGATATGTTGAGAATTAAAAACCGGGACGGGTTCACCCTTATAGAAATCCTTGTTGCTACTCTCATAATGGCTCTCGGTTTTTTGAGTTTAGCCGAGATGGAAGCCCTTTCGCTCAGACAAAAGCAGTACGCGGAAAATGGATCAACCGCAACAAATATAATTCAATTTGTAAGTGATAGGGATATGGCAGAGGTAAAACGCCGGTATTTACTTAATTCCACCGCATATATGCAAGCACAGTCAGGAGGGATTCCCGACACTTCCTACTGCAGCGGTTCAACTAATTCAGTCTGTAGTGCGTGTCCCTGCGACCCATTACAGGCTATAACACCCACTACAACAAGCGGCACTACCGAAACAACCTGTGCGGCTATAGATATTCAGAATTTTGATCCCAAGGGTGTGAATTTTACAACCTCAAAATCCCAGTGCCAGACCAATCTTACCAACCTCGTCAAAGCAAAGAAGGCGGCTCTATTTATGATTAAGCAGGCAACGACAAACGTGGATACCACCGTTATTCCGAATGTAGTCACGGTTTCAATTACATATGCCGTAAAAACCCAGAACCAATTTAATAAAACCGGTTTAACCAGCCTGAGTATATCAGATACGCTTGCGACTCAGTCATATCAAGTCACCGCTCACATAGACACCACATATTCCAATTTCATTGCGGGCTGGAATCAGGTTCGCGTTCCGCACGTGCCTTAGTATTTTGAAAGGCGAGTAAAGGAGGTTTTTGATGAACAGTAGGGGCTTTACAATGGTTGAACTCTTAATTGCAACTGCTATTTTCGCCCTTGTTCTCACGGGTTTAACCGTGGCGTTTATGCAGCAGCAAAGACAGTCTAATTTCACACAAGAGGATGTGGACTTAGACCAGACGGGCAGAGCTGCTCTCAACTACATTGCATCAGAAATTAGAAATACTACAGCAAGGCAAGGAAAATCATTTTCGCTGAAGTTTGTAAATGGTGGTAGCCTATCAACCGGCTGTGCTGCAACAAACACGGCTAACCCAGGAACGGTGAACTCCCCGCCCGATTGCCTTACCATATACACATGGGACATAACGAGGGGAGAGGATAGCACCAAGGGTGCTAACCCCTTAGCCCCGAGGTTCTCTTCAACCCCGGGTACTGTGTCAATTGTTAGCCCGGGACCGCCTCTGGTTTTACAGCTTCCATCGGATTGGTTTCCGTCTGGGGGAACCCCATTAATCCAAAACGGCGATTTACTCGGTTTCAGGTCTCGGATTAATCTCTGCAGCCCCGACCCCACCGTGAACTGTGGAACAACGCCACAGTCGTGCACCGAATGCTCCGTTATCTTGAGGGTGGGCACGGTTGATACAACCACACAGCAGGCCACGATCGCAGACAGCGTTAGTTCAATTGTGGAACAGAATTTTCCTGTGAGCAGCTTCTCCACACTGAGTAATTTCATAAATGGCGTGACGGTAAATGGAGTAAATTATGGCTTTGTACCGACTATCGCCTCTCAGACATCCGAGATGACAATAGTACGGGCGAGGAGCTTTAACATTGATACAACCTTAAAACAGCTCGAGGTTACTCAAAACGCAACGGGTAGCCCTCAACCTGTTGCTGGCGGCAGCGATACTCCAGGGATGGTTGACCTTCAATTCGTCTTCAACCTCCAGGATACAGACGGCGGAATTACAAAGGTCGGTGTCTGCTCTTCCAGTAGTTGTAAAGATACCGCCAAAAGGATGTTTTCGGATTTCGCCGCCGACCCATCTCTTTTGGGCAGGCAAAAGGATATAAGGAGCGTTGAAATCTACCTCCTTGTAAGGTCTAGGGTAACCCCCCCTCTAACTCAGGGAATCCGCATCCCTGTACAGACAATCACCGGGATTGGGGATGTGCCTCAAAGAACGACATCTACTACATCAGATACGTTTCCGGCGCTGAAGGCGGGATACATATATAAGATTTTCTCTACAACCGTTTATTTAAGAAATATGGCAAGAGAGGACTTTGGATGATGGTAGTATTTGATGCGCAGTGTGCATCAAATAGGAACAGAAAGAATTTTGATGCTGCTTTATCTCTTGCGCAGTGTGCAAGAGATGGTAATAAACAGTGTGCATCAAATAGGAATAAAAAGAAGGAGACTCTAAGGATGGAAAATCTGAAGAGAGAGAACGGAATCGCCTTAATCCTGGCACTGATAATGCTCCTTATAATCTCCGTACTGGCAGTCATAGCCTCTTTCACATCAAACCTGGATTTTCAGATGATGTCCAATTACAAGCAGGGGCAGGAGGCGTTTCTCGCCGCTGAGAGGTGTGTTGATGAGGCGAGAAAGCAATTCGAGGTAGTGGGGATTGAAACGCTCTATTTTCAGCTTCAAAGCGGCATCACCACGGGCATACAGCTTACGCTCCCAAACGGGGCGCAATGCAGGACGGGTCCCAGGGATTATGATAGCTCCAGCGGTCCAGTTCCTTTTTTGCAGGTTCCACCGCCAACAAAGTTGTTGGGGAGACCCCTGAAGCACGTGAGCCTTCCTTCCGGCGGCATTGGAGGCGCCGCGCTGGTTCCTACGAGTTTCTTGGTTACCGGAAAGGATGCCGGGGATAAGGATAAGACCGATACAAATCCCAATATAAACACCGGAACGGAGGTATCGGCGGGGTTTGAGAGTTTTATTCCTGGAGGTGCAAGCAATGTCTATTAAATTTGGTTTCTTAAAAGGGAGAGCTTACAAACTGACACGGAGTGTCATTCCGAATCATGTCCTGAGCCTGACCCTTCACTACGTTCAGGGTTTCGGGTCAGGCGAAGGAGCAGTGAGGAATCTCAAGGGATTGATTCGCTATTCATTCGCTCCGCTCGCAATGATGTTGCTTCTTATAAACGGCGCTCATGGAAACCCTATCATTAAAAACCAGGTAGAAGACCAGAATATACTGATATCCCAATTCGTAGGCGGGCAGCCGGATGTCCTTATGATTCTTGACCTCTCTGGTTCGATGGCACTGAACTTCGGTGGCAGTGAGATAGGCAACTGGGATAACACAAACGTTATTACGACATGCGAGGGCTTTTTCCTTGACAATAGCTCCGACCAGTACATAAAATCCTCGCACTGTATTGAAAATGCGGCAGGTACGGATGTATGCGGTTTTCAGAATTGTGTGGACGGCATATGCAGCACACAAACCGAGCTTAATAATCAACTGAACTGCATTCAACAAAAGGCATCGAGTTTCAATATGTGTTCGACACTTCAGACGATTTGTGGGGGGTCAGGCTGCACCCAATCAACCCAGATATCATACGCGCTGACAAATTGCAACACACCAACTAAGATGCAGGACGTGGCGGCGGCGGTAGAGGCGGCTGCCGGTCTTACGCAGTGCATGAAGGCTACGAATTGTCAGCTTAGTGGTGACACAAACCCGGCTTGCAATACAAGCAGCGATTACAGCAGATTCAAGACCTGTATGCAGACCTCCCAGGCTATTGCCGCGAATAAGGCCTTTGCGTGCTCAGGCGGAACGACCAATTGCACGGGTGTGCCGCAGCTTGGAAGCTCGCGACTCGATATGGCTCTCAATGTGATTTATAGCCTCCTGGATGCGGATAACTCCCTTTCATCAAAATCATGCAATGACCCAAATAAGCTCTACGATGGTGTAAGTACAAGCGTCAATTGTCAGAACTGGATGGCCACCCCTTTCAGGGACGTTAGTGTTCAGGTGCAGGGAACGGGAAGCGGTTTTAAGCTCCCCACAAGCCCAGCGGAGGGCATAATTGATGAACTTACAAACAGCGACGCGCAGATTCTGGGATTAAGGCTCCGTGCGCTGACATACTCAGGGGCAAGCTGGAACGGGTGTACAAGCAATAATACCTTTCAAGTTGCTCAGGGCGGGTTTGCGGGTCAAAGCCAGCAGGACCTTCAGAACTTTTGGAAGTTCTTCAGGGGGAGCCAATCCAATGGCGGTACGCCTCTCGCCTATGCCCTGGGTCTCGATGATAATAACGGCAATGGCTCCGGCGGTGGAAATGTCATTAACAATGATACCCTTGGGGTCTATAAGGTGGAGCTTCAAACCGATCCCGCAATCTCCTGCAGACCCGAATTCGTGATTGTGATAACGGATGGAGAGGACACTTGCTCCGGTCAATGCAGTGCAACGAGCAGTTCCTGCACCGGTGGCGTAACAACCGATGCAAACAGGAGGAGTTCGGTACAGGCTGTAAGTAATCTGAGAACCTACTATTCGAGAAACCCGGCGCCAAACGGCGGTCAGACATTCAAAAAAGAGATTCTTACGTTTGTAATCGGTATCGGGATTCACGATGACCAGGCAAAGAGGACGCTTAATGCCATGGCCCTTACGGGCGGAACCAGTACCTTAGGGGTGATAAAACACACGGGGCCCGATGGAAGTGCCGTGGGGACTGTTGACATAAATGATCTGCTTCCAAGCGGAAGCTCCTTTGATGTCTTCAGGAATCTTGCTACGGCTGCTGGTATTGATACAAACCCCTCCAGCGCGCAGCTTCAAAATTGCAAGACCCCTAATGAGAGCGGTGTTTGTGCCTTTCAAAGCACAAATGTGTTTGATAACAACTTCTTTGACACTGGAGCGCCGTTTACATCGAATAATCCGCTTAATGGATTTGCCTTTTTCGCAAATAATGCACAGGAACTCTCCACCGCCCTCCAAACCATACTCCAGTTTATTAGAACATTCAGCACATCCGGTGTTGCACCCACTGCACCGCAGTCATCAACGAGCGTGGCTCTTAGGGACAGGGTGTTTTTATCAATACTCACACCAATTACCACGGAGCGACTCTGGCAGGGAAGGCTTGCACTCTACGCATTTATAGATGACCCCAATAATATAGGCGCCAAGATAATCGTTGATGATACGCCTCAACAGAATCAGATATTTAACGCCAATGGCTCGTTAAACAGTTTTGCTCAGAACTTCTACTGGGAGGCTGGAAAGAACCTGGCCGAAAGGGACCTCAGCGCAAGCCCCCGCAACCTGTTTAGCGTGGACACAACGGATGCTACTACGGTTGATACTGTGACAAGCAGCAGTAAAGTTGTCAGCATAAGGTACAGGGGGGAGCGGGCTACGTTTGATAAAAACCTCCCATTCTCTCTCTTTGGCATCACCGCCACGGACGTTACTAATCCCATACCTGACTTTTGTAACACGGGGGGTGTAAGAGATTGCTCATCCAGTTGTACCGTTGTAACCAGCTCGACCTGTCAGAGCTGTGTTGAGCAGTGCATCAGGGACGACATTGTGAGCTTTATGAGCGGCAATACCAATATTCAGCCTGTGGAAGACCCTATGGGTACGATAGGGACCAACTGCCCCGATCCAGAAACGGGTACGGGCAGTTTCGCCACCTGCTCACTTCGCCTTGGTGACATATTCCATTCAACTCCTGTAGTGGTTGGCTCTCCTTCTCCGCTATTTTTCGATGTCGGTTTTCAGAACTTTGCGGCGGCCTTTCAAAACAGGACTGGAGTCGTTTATGTAGGAGCCAATGATGGATTCCTTCACGGGTTTAACGCCGGGGATTTTGTGAACGCCTCTTCGGCCAACCCCCAGAAAAACCCATTTACACTCAAGGACGAAACACTCCCATTCTTCAGCGCGGGGGATGGCACAGAACTCTTTGGATTCGCTCCCCCGACATTTCTCCCCGATTCGCTTTCTCCTCCTCCATCGGCGGGTGATGGCAGTGCGCCCTCGGGTTTTGGTCCGCCCGATTATCGGTTCGGTGATTTTGAGACATTTGTTAAGGACGATAATGAGCCTGAGAGGTCGTTCTTTGACGGCTCGCCACTGGTTGCGGATGTTTGGATTGACGGCTATCAGAATGGGATTCAAAACAATGCCAGCTGTACGAGCAACCCGGATATTGACGGCATTATAGACCCATGCGGAAAGGAATGGCATTCAGTTCTCCTTTCGGCTTTCAGAAACGGCGGCGGGGCTTATATAGCCCTTGATGTTACCAATGTGGATAGAACCCAGACTAATCTCAAGAAGCTCAGTACCGGTCCTGACTACCCGAGACACCTTTGGACACTATTCGATAAAAATTTCGGAAACGCGTGGGCCGACCCGACAATCGGAAGGGTAAGGATGAAAACAAAGGATAAAAACGGCAACCCCGTTATAGTAGATAGGTGGGTGATGTTTGTGGGAGGCGGATCCGACCCGACCATACCACCTGAGAACTTTAATGCGAGTACAAATAACACTGTTCCCAATCCACAGTATCCCGGTGTTACTTTTGGCAACGCCTTTTATGTTATAGACATAGCAACGGGCAGCATCATATTTAAGTTCGCCCACGACTCAACGAATTCGCCGAACGCCACCGTAACTGATGCAAGGATGACTTGCGATATGCCGAGCAAAGTGGGTGCGTTCGATTTAAACGGAGACGGGTATATAGATGTGGTCTATGAGGGCGATACATGCGGAAGGCTCTGGAGGTTTGATGTTTCGCAGCCTATATTTGACGCCGGCAATGACGTTACAAAAACGGGCCTTCGTGGAACTGCAAACATAACCGCAAAAGACCCTACCACGGGCAAAAGCGTTTGGACAGGGGATATAGCGTTTTGTGCAAACACAGCCGCGCAATGCGCCCTAGCCAATGCCGTTCCAACTACCAATAGGCAACCGATATTCTTTGCCCCGACTGTCGTACTAGACGACCTCGGTCAGAGGCACGTGATATTTATAACCGGAGACAGGAGAGATCCGAGTCTTACTACCAACTCTTCGACCGGCACGGCGGAGTTTGGAAAGCTCTACAACTTTATTGATACCTTTATCCCCACATTTCTCGCAGGCGGCACCGCAGTAACAGCTCCGATGCGGACTGAGTCCAATTTTACTTCAGGGCAGATTATCAACATTGTGCCCCAGTCGGGTGTATCCAATCAATTTACGACCTCTGGTGGCAGCACCATTAATAATCAGGGTCAGTTTATAATTAATTTCCCTGCTAATGTTTCCACCCCAAGCGGCGAAAAGGGATTCGGCTCCCCTGTGGTAGTAAACAGGGTACTTATCTTCACAACATTTGCTCCAAACACCAATTTGACCAATCCCTGCTCGCAAAGCACCGGAGTGGGAAACATATTTGCCCTGGATTACCTGTCGGGACAGCCCGCTTTAGTGCGAATACCCGGCGCAAAAAACCTTATTGGGGGAAGTTCAAGTCAACAAAATGCGGCTGCTGGAAGAACGGTGGCACAAGGAATGCCAACACCCGCACAGCTTACATTTGGCGCCCGCGGTTCTGTGGTCTTGACTGTAGCCTTTACCGGCAATTCAACTACAGGGGGCTCACAGTTTCTGGTCTGGCAGCTTCCTCCGTTTCCAACGAGAACCCAGACCCTTTTCTGGGAGCAGATGTTATAAAAGGAAAGGTGAATACAATGGCTTCTATGGACAAAAGAGATGGATTTACCCTGATAGAGCTTCTGATGGTGATTGGGGTTGCGGGTGTTCTCCTTGCGCTAGGGGGGGCATTAGCGTCAAAATTTGCCGCCCGGCATTCAACAGACAACGTAACAAGGACCATTTCATCCACGCTTCAGCTTATGAAGCTCAAGGCTGCGAGGGAAGGTGTAGAATATCAGGCGATTTTAACATTTGACTCCTCAAACGGCACTCTAACTATAGTGACGCAAAGGGGCAACAGCAATAGAGGTACTTGCTCTACCTGTTACGTTACTGAAACCTCACAAACGATAGGGCTTAGTAATGCAAGAGTAACCATAAACCCAGCCAGTAAAACATTCAATTTTAATCCGGATGGCACTCTTGGCGGTGCTAGCGGGACGGTTAATGTACAACCGGCTAGCGGTAAGAATGGTAGCAGGTGTGGACAGGTTGTAGTCAATCCGTTTGGAAGAATCAGGATTGTTGAGGGGAATTGGAGCTCTTCATCAAGCACTTGTACTCCTGTTTATTAATTAACGAGAGCTCGACATAAAAATCAATGGCTTCAAAGACGGATTTGGGATTATTTTTGTAGGGCGAACACGGGGCCTGCCCCTACACATTGAGCCTACATTATATTAGCCGCGCATGTATTCGAGAACCATTCCGACTCATTGCTTATCTTCACGCGAGATTGTGTATTCATGAACCGCATCCACCAGGGCGAGCACGTGGTCAACGGGTGTACCCGGAAGCACGCCGTGTCCCAGGTTGAATATGTGACCGTGGCGCCCCTCGGCTCTTTCCAAAACCCTCACGGCGCGGCGGAAAATCTCGGCGGGCGGAGCGAGAAGCGCAGCAGGGTCGAGATTTCCCTGCACGGCTACACCATAGCCGAGACGCTTCCATGCCTCTTTCAGGTCCACGCGCCAGTCAAGCCCAATCACATCCCCCCCTGCCTCTTTCATTAACTCAATCAGCGCGGCGGTATCGGTGCCAAAGTGTATAACGGGCACCCCTGGCGTAAGGCTCTGAATGAGCCGACGCGTATGGGGCAACACAAACTCGCGATAGTCATCGGGCGCAAGACAGCCCACCCAGCTATCGAAGAGCTGCACAGCATCCGCACCAGCGGCAATCTGCCCATTGAGATAAGCGGCGGTTGCCCGAGCCAGCCGCTCCATCAGTGCGTGCCATGCGCCGGGATCGAAGTACATAAGCCTCTTTGTGTTTTCGTAGTTGTGCGAACCCCCGCCTTCAATTATATAGGATGCAACCGTAAATGGGGCGCCCGCAAATCCAATAAGCGCCAGGTTGGGGTCAAGGGCGCGCCGGGTCAGGCGAACGGCATCATAGACAAAGTTCAATGCGTCCGGTTCAAAATCCCTCAGCGCATCTACCTCTGCACCCGTGCGCACGGGCTTCTTTATAACGGGACCCTCTCCTCTCGAAAATTCCAATTCCAACCCTATAGGTTCGAGAATGAGGAGAATGTCCGCAAATATTATTGCCGCATCTACACCCAGGCGGTCTACGGCCATTAGGGTCACCTCAGAGACGAGTTCAGGGGTCTTACAGAGTTCGAGAAACGGCACCTTGGCGCGTAGTTCGCGGTACTCGCGGAGGAACCGCCCTGCCTGACGCATGAGCCAGATCGGTGTATAGTCAACCGGCTCGCGACGGCAGGCTTTCATAAATACGGATTGGCTGACATCGGAAGGACGACGGTCAGTTTCATTTGCCCAGACCATGTCAATGCGCCGCCAGCGGCTTGTGTCTATGCCGTTTGCATACGCAATCCGCTTTCTGCGCAGGAGCATTCGCCCACGCCTTGCCATCTCGCGTACGAGATTGCCCATCTTAGGACTGTCGGGTTCATAATCCACCCCAAGCCCCATCTCATACAGAGCCTCCGTCGTGGTCGGCCCGATGGAGCCGATAGCGATTTGCTTTAGCGCCTCCCGAAGGGATTGCTCTAATCCATCGCCGGAGGCAACCTGAATGAGGTGGCGTGCCTGCTGTGAGCTTGTAAAAAGGGCAATATCCGCCTCGCCCCTTATGATTGCCCTGATTGTATCGCGGAGCGGTGCGAGGTCTTCGGGCAGTGCCCATTGATAAACCGGAACCACCGTAACAACAGCGCCGTGAATGCGTAAGCCCTCTATCAGCTCAGGATTGGAGATGCCGTACTCCTGCACGGCAACCGCACGGTCTCGGAGTGGAAGTGCATTGCTCAATGTAGAGAGTATATCGCGCCAGGTGTTTGGCTCAGGAACGAGTATATCGGGTTTTAGCCCCATCTCTCTCAGTGCGGCAACGGGCTTGGGGCCGCGAGAGACAATTGTGACGCGCTTCAGGGCTTCAATGAACCGCTCGCGCGGGTATCGCGTCGCGACAACATCCGCCAGGATGCGAGTGCCGACACCGGTGAGTAAAATGACAACATCAACCTTTCCATTAAACAGACGCTCTGCGAATTCCAGTGCCTCTCTTGACTCCGATAGGGGCACCTCACGCATAGACGGCGCAACTCGGGGCACACCGCCGTGATATGCAATTAGCTTCTCTATCTCACCGGCGCGTCGGCTCTCAAACGACACTACCCTAAGTCCGTTGAAATTGGATGCCATATTAATGTTTCTCTTGATTATAAGGTTATCATTATGAGAGACATTGTAGGGGCAGGTTTTAAACCTCCCCCTACTGTAAGATTATATGCAAGCAGCAATTGAGATTACCACGCTTGATTTTAGCACACTGCCACAGTGGGTCAAGCCATGAGGCCGCGTCCCTACTTTTTTTTGTACACTATGGTAAATTGACTTGTGAGATGAAAAACTAAATTGGAGAGTGACGAATAGGATGCCTCTAAAAATATACAATTCACAGACAAATGAGCTATTAGCCGAGCTTAAGAGCTATACGATTTCCCACCCCGAAACAATAGACATTGATATTATCTGGGGCATCTGGGTTGATGCTCCTTTCTCGGACCCGAAAGAGCAAAAGGAGGCTTTCAGGGTGCACGAGATCACCAGAGACGGAAAAGAGATTATCTTTGAAGACGGATGGCTAAAGGACGTTTCAGGAACCCGCCCTAATATCGCCATAAAAATAGTGGGGAAAAAAAAGGTTGATCTTCCATAACATCGGTTTGTCTATTTTGTAGGGCAATTCCTAGTAGTTGCCCTCACTCATTTCCCCTCTTCTCATAGGCCTCGATTATTCTTTTGACAAGGGGATGCCTTACAACGTCCCTTTTTGAAAAGTACGTAAATGCTATTCCTTCGATTCCCCGGAGGAGGGATTCGGCTTCGCGAAGCCCCGACTTTTCACCCACCGAAAGGTCAACCTGAGTAATGTCTCCCGTGATTATGGCCTTTGAGCTAAACCCAAGCCTTGTAAGAAACATCTTCATCTGCATAGCCGTGGTGTTCTGGGCTTCGTCGAGAATTACAAAGGCGTCATTCAGTGTTCTTCCCCTCATGTATGCGAGCGGGGCTATCTCTATTGCTCCCTTCTCGATAAGCCTTGTAGCCTTCTCAAAATCCATCATCTCATACAGGGCATCAAAAAGCGGTCTCAGATAAGGGTCAATTTTCTGATAGAGGTCTCCGGGAAGAAATCCCAGCTTCTCTCCAGCCTCTACCGCCGGCCTTGTAAGTATTATCCGATTTACTTCGCGGTTTACAAAGGCGGAGACGGCCATAGCCATTGCGAGATAGGTTTTTCCGGTGCCCGCAGGGCCTATGCCGAAAACGATGTCGTGCTTGCGTATGGCTTCAATGTAGAGCTTTTGGGCAGGGCTTTTAGGAGCGATCACCTTCTTTCTCGTTGATATGCAAACGGTGTCTAAGAAAATATCTTCAAGTGGGGTCTTATCCTCGGTTACGACCCTTGCGGCAAGTTCAATATCGCCGGGATCAAGCGAGTAACCCTTTGAAATGAGGCGATAAATCTCATTGAGGAATTTCTCTGCCGATTCAATCTCCTCGGCCTCTCCTCTCAAAGAGAGTTTTCCACCCCGTGAATAGATTTTCACTCCGAAGACGTTCTCTATTTCTTTGAGGTTCTCATTATGCTCGCCGTAGAGCTGTTTGAGCACTTCGTTATCCTCAAAGTTTAGCTCTTTTGTGAATCCGACTCCGTTCTCGGCTCTTAGAATCTCTTGCATATCCTTTCTATAGCTCCTCCTGTGTTTTGGTGTTGAAAACAAACTCTTATATTTCCGGGATTTTCATAAAGGGGGAAGAAACCTGGGCAGGGTATTAATTCTCGATTTTGGGTATAGTTATATAATTTAATCTTCTTTATTTTACTCCCTCAGTTGTGAGTCTGGCACTCTATGTCAACTTTTCTGGTATTTCAAAAACCTACTTTGCTGTATATTATACCAAAACAGTAAAGTAAAATCAAAATAAGCACCCTGCCCAAACTGTTCTGGAAGTTCCGGCGGTTATGTGGTTGACTGTAATTGATTCTCTAACCCCCGATGGCGGACATTGACCTTTTAGGTTTGATAAAACCCGGGCGATTTATAAGATGCCCAGCCCATTTTGCCCCTACAGCCTCTATCAGGAAATCCTTAATCTCCTCATCCGTGCCATTGCCCCTTAGGAGCCTTTTAATATCGTGTTCATTAAGCGCAAAGAGGCATGTCATGATCTTTCCATCGGCAGTAAGCCTGATTCTGTTGCACTTCCCGCAAAACGGCTGAGACACGGAGGCTATGACCCCTATTTCTCCATTACCATTTTTAAATTTGTACCTCCTTGCGGGGTCTCCATCGCCATTTACGACCTCAACTATCTCGGAGACGCGATTTACCCTTTCGAGGATCTCGGCCTTTGTTACAACCAAATCTTTTCTCCACGTGTCGCCGCCATCAAGAGGCATGAATTCTATGAATCTGATTTTATATGGCTTCGTAAGGGAGAGCCGGGCAAAGTCCTCTATTTCATTGTCATTATAACCCTTTATTACAACGGCATTTATTTTTATCGGAAAGAGGTTCGCACGTTCTGCCGCATGGATTCCCTCAATCACGCGGTCAAAATAATCGCGCCTTGTCATACCCTTGAATTTTTCGGGCTTCAGTGAATCGAGGCTGACATTTATCCCGCGAAGCCCCGACTGAGACAGGGACTCGGCCTTTTCTTTCAAGAAATACCCGTTTGTTGTCATTGAAACGGTTTGAATCCCCGGCACTTGGGAGAGGGTGTAAACCAGGTCTTCCACCCCCTTTCTCAGGAGCGGCTCTCCCCCTGTAATACGGATTTTCCTTATCCCCAGCTCTGCGGACAACTTCACTACGCGCGTGATCTCTTCAAATGTCAAAATCTCTTCTCTTGGCGTCCACTCAAGACCCTCAGCGGGCATACAATAGAGACACCTCATATTGCACCTATCGGTTACGGAAACCCTGAGTTTTGTAACGACTCTTCCAAATTTATCTATTAGGCGGTCCATATAATCTCTCGGTAAATGTATCATCCGGGGGATGGGTTGCAACGATGGTTCAGACATTCCTGTCTGTCCTCCAGAACACAATTTTACTTTTCAAAGAGTTTTTTATACTTTCCGTAGCCCTCTTTTTCTAAATCCTCTTTTGGAATAAATCGAAGGGCGGCGGAATTTATGCAATATCGGAGCCCGGTCGGTTTGGGTCCGTCATCAAAAACATGACCGAGGTGGGAGTCCCCATGTTTGCTTCTAACCTCTGTTCTTGTCATAAAGAAACTCTTATCCGTTTTTTCTATGATGTTTTCTGGCTCAAGGGGTTTGGTAAAGCTCGGCCATCCGGTTCCGGAATCGAACTTATCTAGAGAACTGAAGAGCGGTTCTCCAGAAACTATATCAACGTATATTCCGTCCCTGTGATTGTCCCAATACTCATTGTTGAATGGTCTTTCTGTGCCCTCTTCCTGCGTGACTGCGTATTGCAGTGGAGTCAATTTCTTTCTAAGCTCCTCTTTAGTTGGTTTTTTATATGTCTCATTATTGTTTTTAGTCTCCATATCATCACCCCATATCTTTCTAAAGTATTGATCGCGGCCCGAGGCATACCTGTAGAGTTTGTACCTTGCCGGGTTCTTTTTATAGAAATCCTGGTGGTACTCTTCCGCCCTGTAAAATTCCGATGCCGGAATAATCCGAGTAACAATTGGTTTTCCAAATCTTCCCGATTTTTCCAGTTCTTCTTTTGATTTCCCTGCTAAAATTCTTTGCTCATCATTGTGATAAAAAATTGCCGTTCTGTACTGCGATCCCCTATCAAAAAACTGCCCGTCCGGATCGGTTGGATCTATGTTTCTCCAGAAAACATCGAGAATCTGTGAATAAGATACCTTAGAAGGGTCGTACAGGATTTCTACAGACTCCATGTGTCCCGTTTCTCCAGACTCTACCTCCTCATAAGTCGGGTCCTTTGTATGCCCGCCGCTATAGCCCGATACTACTTCAACGACGCCGTTTACCTTCTCAAAAGACGACTCCATAGACCAGAAGCAGCCCCCGGCAAGGGTAGCCTTTTCGAGTTTTGCAGCCGCATACGGGCCTGGCTGGGCTGTTACAAATAAGATAGCTGATAAGAATAAAAATTTGAAAATATTTCCTGACATACTTTTCCTCCCCTGTGAATCACATTAATCTCGCTTGCATGAACTTTATAAAAATCTGTATTCTCCTTCACGTTCCAGCGTACCAGTCATAACCCTGGTCGCTCCAGTACCCGCCGGTTCGGTATGGAAGGAACACAATCTGTGTGAGGTACTTGGTGCTCTTGTATCCAAGCTTGATTGGCGAGTGAATACGCGCCGGTGCTCCGTGGCCCGGCTCCAGGAGCCTTCCCTCGCGCCCGAAGACCACAAGGGTCTGCGGGTGCATCGCGCTCTCCATGTCCCAGCTCTCATGGTAACCGCTATCGAATGATTTAAAGTCCACATACTCCGCATCGGGCTGCACGCCAGCCATCTTCGCCAGATGGCTGACACGCACCCCCGTCCACTCGGTCGCAGCCGTCCATCCCTCAACGCAGTAGTGGTTCACCCGCTGAGTGATGGCGGGTAGCTTCATCAAATCCTCCAATGTCAGTCTTAGAGTCTGACGTACGGAGCCGGTAATCTCCAGTGTCCACTTGCCAAGGGCTGACTCATCCCAAATGGGAACCGTGTCGGAGATGTAGTACTGTGGGAGCGCATTTCCGGCCAAGCGTCCTCTTCCTATGTCAATAGCCCGGTGGCGAAACAGGGCGCGCTCCACCTTCTCATTCTGCCTTTGGGCGAACCGAATCAGCCCCCGCGTGAAATCCGGCCCCTCGGAGTCGCACGCAGACAGCAGCGCGGCTGATATTGATGCCCCGCTGAGATAAATGAACCTCCGGCGGTCTATCTTCATATTTCTTTCTCCTCGCTAATGATGGAGTCCTGGCTCGGCAACAGGTTGTAAAATGGCCGGGCATTCCGCCTCTCAGGCGAGTATTTCTCATTATATCGGCCAGTTATCATAGAAAGTAGGGAGTAGGGGTCAACTGCGAATACCATAATTACATGAGCGAGCGATAGCGCCACCAGCGCGACCATTGCCATGAAGTGCCAGTATCGCGCCCACACATAGCCCCCGAATAGGTTTGTGAGGAATCCGAGTTGGACGGGCTTCCAGATTGCAATTCCCGTGAGCACAGCGACAATGCCGATAAGGGGCATTGTGAAGTATGTGAGCTTCTGGAGCGTGTTGTGCTTTCCCTGTCTGGGATGCCCTTTTCGCACAAACAGGTAGAACTTGAACATCTCCCAAGCGTCCCCAGAGTCCCCGCGCCGGGGCGTCAGGTCCCGCCACTCTCCGTGGAGGTATATAAACCCCAGATACACCAGCCCGTTCAGAACGAGGAGCCACATCATTGCGAAGTGCCAATTGCGCGCCCCTGCCAGCCACCCGCCGAATGTGAGCCATTCCGGGATCCGTGTACCCTCAAATGGATAGCAGCAGAATGTCTCACCCCTGCGTGCGAACATCGGATAGGCGTTGAATATACGGAGTCCACTGGCTACCATGATGGTAAGCGCGAATGCATTAACCCAGTGCGTAACGCGGACAACCCAGTGATGCCGTCGGGATATTAGATTTTGCGGCATGAGAGCTTCACTACTCTTATGAGATGACCCAGGCTCGGCGGTGGCTTTATCTGGATGGCTAGGCTCAATAGCTTCGGTCTGCTCCTTTTCTACATCGGTCTCCTGGTTATTTTTTTCTTCTCTACCGTTGCCCTCTCGTTTCCTGACCTCCATTCCAGCTTCGCCTCTCTCCTTCTAATAGTATGTTGCATAAGGATATATTTAGCCACTGATAAAATGGTGCAAGTTTATTTCATTCGTGGCTAGTACGAAAACTTATTCACTTAAATATAATATACGCTACGTTTCTCCCTCACAGATTAAATGAACTTAAAAGATACTAATGTCCCTATGCATTAGATGGTTGTACAACAAATAAGGTTCCTTGCTGGATGGTAGTTTTTAGTCTAAATTCTGTAAACTGTAGTGTGTTCAAAATCCGAAGATCGAAGTAGGGGCGGGTTTCAAATTCACCCCTACAAAAATTGGGATGGAAATAACGCCATGATAGACATAAGCGAAAAATTAGACACCCTAAGGGAAGCAACCGCCGAAGCTGCCATTCGAGCGAGACCGGAGACGATTGATATGGTCAAAAGCGGGAATGTGCCGAAGGGAAACGTTTTAGAGATGGCGCGCGCTGCGGGGATTCTTGGGGCCAAGAAGACCTCGGAACTCATCCCATTTTGCCATCAGGTTCCCTTAGACTGGGTTTCCGTAGACTTTGAAATTGGAGAAAAAATTGTGATTAGAACCCAAGCGAAGGCTATATGGAAAACGGGTGTAGAGATGGAGGCCCTCACCGCGGCTTCAATTGCGGCTCTGACTGTATATGACATGTTGAAACCGATTGACGATTCTCTCGAAATTACATCCCTGAAACTCATTGAAAAGCGGGGCGGAAAGGGCGAGTGGATGCAGCACTTTAAACCCCCTCTTAGAGCTGCGGTTCTCGTGCTTTCCGACACCGTTTCTCAGGGCAAAAAAGAGGATAGGTCTGGAAGGATTATAGTTGAGAGGTTAAAGAAAGAGCCTGTTGAGGTCGTAGAATACAAAATCTTTCCAGATGATTTCGATGTGATAAAAAGAGAGCTTATAAGGCTCTCTGACGAAGAGGGAGCAGATTTAATCCTGACAACAGGCGGGACGGGGCTAAGCCCGAAGGATGTGACGGTTGATGCCACAAAGACAGTAATCCAAAGGGAGGTTCCGGGGATCTCTGAGGCGGCGAGGATTTATGGATTTCAGAGGACTCCTTATGCCATGTTATCACGAGAGACCGCTGGGGTGAGGGGGAAGACTATTATTATAAACCTCCCCGGAAGCTCAAGAGGGGTTGCAGAATCAATGGACGCGCTATTCCCTTGGGTGCTCCATGCATTCCATGTCTTGAGGGGTGGAGGTCATGAGAAAAAATCGGGAAAAGAATGGTAATTGTAGGGCGAGGCATGCCTCGCCCCTTTTACGGATACAATCCCCTCAGTATCTTTGCCTGTGCAACCTGGTTTATACCCAGCATTAAAGCCCCCGTGCGCAGTGAGACTGATTTCTCTTTTGCATAACCAGACACCCTTCTAAATCCGTTGTGCATTCTCTTCTGGAGTTCTGCAAAAACAATATCCTTTGACCAGTAGTATTCCTGAAGACCCTGAACCCATTCAAAATATGAAACAATTACCCCACCGGCGTTTGCAAGGATATCGGGAATCACGGGAATTCCCCTTTCCTCAAGTATGTCATCCGCATCCGTTGTCGTGGGCCCGTTTGCTCCCTCTACAACCATACTGCATCTCAAGTGTGGGGCATTTTCTTTTGTGATTACCCTTCCCACCGCTGCAGGAATGAGGATGTCGCAGTCAACTGTCAGGAGTTCAGAGTTGGTTATTTTATCAGCCTCTTTAAATTCCTGCACCTGCCCCCTTTGCCTCGGAATCTCAATCAGCTTTATCACGGGCAGTCCCGAAGGATTATAAACGCCTCCATACACGTCGCTTATGGCAACAATCCGGCAACCCAGCTCCGAGAGCTTTAGCGCTGTGTATGTCCCCACATTGCCGAATCCCTGAATGGCAACCCGCGTTTCTGAAAGGGTTTTTCCAAAGTGTCTCAAAGCGTCTTCAATTATATACGCTACCCCGAACCCCGTGGCCTCTTCCCTTCCCAGGGAGCCGCCTATGAGAACGGGCTTTCCCGTGACCACTGCAGGAGTCGTATAGCCTTCGGTCATACTGTATGTGTCCATCATCCATGCCATGACCTGCGGGTTCGTTCCCATATCAGGGGCTGGGATGTCTTTATTAGGGCCAATTATTGGGAGGATTTCAGCCGTGTACCTGCGCGTGAGACGCTCAGTTTCGCCGGATGATAATCTTGTAGGGTCAACAGCCACGCCCCCTTTTGCGCCTCCAAAAGGGAGTTCCGCGAGACCGCATTTCCAGCTCATACCCATAGCAAGCGCAGCTACCTCCCCCATATCAACATCGGGATGGTAACGGATTCCGCCCTTGCACGGCCCAAGCGTCAGGTTGTGCTGTATGCGGTATCCGGTAAAAACCCTAACCCTTCCGCTATCCATTCTCACGGGGAAATTCACGACAAAGGTGCGCTGAGGAAGCCTGAGCCTTTCCTTTAGCCCATCTTCGAGTACCAGGTTCTCACATGCCCTCTCAAACTGCGCGACCGCATTTTCAAACGCGGGTGATTTAAATAGGCCGTCCATTTTTTCTCCTTAGAAATTCTCTTTTCATAGTTGTAGGGGCACGCCATGCCCCTACCATTGGTGATTATTAGGTTTTAATCTCCTGTTTCCTGTGGAACCTTCCAAATATCTTCTTTGCGCCGAAATAAAGAACCCCTATAACCCCCACAGCGGCAAATACAGGCAGGGCGATAGCCAGAATGGATAGTGTGATTGACCCTCCGGCTTCGACTGTCGCTATAATGGAATTCGCCAAGCCCCACGTTGTCGCAGTTGAAGCCAGGCGAGTTACAGTCGTGGCGGTTTGAACCGTGCCGGCAACGCCGCCACCCACTATAATGGCAAGCGCCCATTTGAGAAGCGGGCTCATGTCCGAAACAGACGAAGCCATTACAATCGTGCCCGCGACGATTGCGGCGGGCGTAGCGACTGTATCCAGTAGGTTGTCAACCCAGGGGATATAGTAACCGGAGATTTCGAGGAACGTAGCCACTCCAAAGGCTGTAAGAGCGGGGTATGTGCCGATCCATTCAAATCCCGGCGCCAGGGTGAGGTGTCCGGCAAGAGACGCAATGCTCATTACAAAGAGGGGCACAAACACCCTAAACCCGCATGCCGCGCTCAGGCCGATACCAAGACAGATGCCCAATAATGTATCCATGCTCTCCCTCCTTAAATCCTTTGCCTAAAGGTGACAAAATAGGCGATTCACCAAAGGGCTACAATTATTATACCAATTCTATGGATTAATTATGCATAATGGAAAGTGTTATTGCGAGGAATGACGTATCCCTGATACACCATTAGTTTATAAAATTGGTATTAAATCCCGATTTAGTTGACAAGAAATCCCGTTTGTTATTATATAAGGAAGTCAAAAATCTTAGGGGGTGAACAATGCTGTCCATAACGCGACCCAATCTCGGTCAACCCATAATAACCACGGCCTCAGGGCTTGACTCGGGCATCAGTTTTATAATCTCCCCCGAACCGGATGACAAGGATTCCGATATTAAGGACTTGCCAAACCACAACCTCGCAATCAGACCCGTTGACCGGAAAGACATAAAATTTCCGCTCGAAGTCATCAACGTGCAGGTGGCAAAGGTCAACCACCAAAGGGATGTCTCCTTTAGCCACGTTGAAACCCATTTGATTATCCACAAAATCCTTGAACTGGGGAAAAGGGAAATCCCATTTTGGGAAGTGACCGTCCGCATTCGGGGAGGTGATGTGCTGAGCGGTAGGAGGAAGCGTCTCTTTGACATAATACTCACCCATGGCTCAGAGATAAGGGAGAATAACCATGCCCTGTGCGTCTACGAGTCAATTGGAAATGATCTGAAATTTATACATTCAACAGACCTGCATCTCGCAAGGAGAAACGATAAGATACTCGAAATGATAAAGAACAAGGCACCCCGGAGCGCGTATGAAGACGCCAGGGAGAATTTCATCAACTTCAATGAGAACTTTCGGCGCCTCATCCGGTATGCCAATAGCCATTCGGATGAAATAGATTTTTTGATTGTCTCCGGGGACATAATTGACTACTACCAGCCGGATGAACTCTACAATCCAGACCCATTAGACACGAGCGTATGCCCTTTTGAAGAATCGAATTTGTCTATTTTCTGCGGCTCCGTTATGGGAATGGGTCTGAATCAGAATAACGAACTCACGATTCCAATCTTCACCACTACGGGAAACCACGACTTCCGACCCTATCACTACAACATGAGCGAGGAGGGGCAATTTAAAAACTTCGGGCTAAAGGATGAGTACATCCACTATCTCGACGAAACGCCCGTTATTCGCCCGGACTCCATTCTTACCGCCAATATCAAGTGGCTAAAGGATTATTTCAAACGGGTAAATCCGGATTTGAACTACCTTGTCAGGTTTGGAAGCATAGACCTGCTGTTTCTTGACGGCGGTAAAGACAACTACTCCTTTTTCTCTCACCTCTGGGATGCAATCGGAGGCTCCCCCGATACGGATTGCACGACCGACCTCCAGATGGAGATTATTGATTCCTATTTCGAACAGAAGAAAAACGAAGGCCCCATTTTTATGGTCATGCACACCCCGCCCGTAAACATACGCGGAAAATACGTAAAAGAGGAGCTGTACGAGGACTTTCGCAAGGAGAAAACGGGCAACGGCTGGATAGATTATAGGGATAGAGACCTGAGCTACGGCTCCCTCGCATACAACTGGGAGAGGTTTCTTGAGGTGCTCACCGGGCTAACAAACGAAAGGGGATACAAGATAGATATGGTTCTCTCAGGACACGCCCATCAGGACATAGAGTTCCGTCTCGAATCCTATTACGACGAGAAACAAAAGAGGAATGAGGTGGGAATATACTGCTGGAATTACAGCGACCAGTTGGTCAGCAAGGCACCGGGGGAGAGGAAAGAGTGGTGGGAGAAAAATAGGCCCTTTGTCCTTCAAACCGCCGCAACGGGCCCCTTCGGAAAGGATGAGCCGGAGATAAGAAGAATCACTGTTGAGAATAACGAGATAAAAGAAATGACCCCTATAAAGCTGAAAGGCCTGGGCTAGGCACTTTTCGTTTGAGTGTAAGTATTCGATAATTGGATTGCTTCGTCGCCATTGCTCCTCGCAATGACAGACTGATGTGTTATTGTCAGGAATCCTTCACTACACTCAGATTAAACTCTATGACGAAGCAATCTGAGACTTGATGAGTAAACAGTATTTCATATACATTATTAATAAAAACAATACAGTCCTTCACACGGGCGTGACAAACGATTTGAAGAGAAGGGTCTATGAACATAAAGAGAAGTTGATAGAGGGATTTACCAAGAAGTACAACATCAATAAACTGGTGTATTATGAGGTGTTTGAAGACGTATATAATGCGATTTCAAGAGAGAAGCAGATTAAGGGAGGCTCAAGGCAGAAGAAGCTGGATTTGATCAACTGTATGAATAAAGAATGGAGGGTTTGTATGAGGAGTTATAATGACATCCTCATGCATCATTGCGAGGACATAAGCGACGAAGCAATCTAAAAAAGGATTGGTTCACTTCGTTCGCAATGACAATGCCTCTTATTGCACTCCCAGTTTGTATAATGGGTATTATCAGTTGTCCTGTTTCTCCGTCGCAATCCATGCGCGAATGACTTCTGCCACAGTCCATGCCTGGGCAATGCAGCCCCTGGGCGCCATGGGCGCATCGCCGTCATATATTTCGCTCAGGGTTCCGACTCCGCGCGCAACCATTTGATTTACCATGGGCTTCAGGATTTCGCGGGCCTGAGCGGGGTCTTTGTATACGCGCATGTGGGCGAGAACAAATGGCCCGATGAGCCATCCCCATACCGTTCCCTGATGGTATGCGCTGTCTCGATGAAACTGATCCCCGCCGTAATGGCTCCTGTACTGTGGATGTTCGGGTGTGAGGCTGCGAAGGCCGTGCGATGTGAGAAGGAACCGCGCGCAGGCGTCCACCACGCCCTTTTGTTGAGCCGGCGCAATCGGACTCTGTGGCAGAGACACGGTAAATATCTGGTTTGGTCTTAGCGTCGGGTCGTCTCCATCCGGGCCGTCTATAACGTCATAGCAATAGCCCGATTTATCATTCCAGAACCGCCCGAACCCTGCCAATGCAGTCTCAGCCATCATATCGTATTTCTTGTAGGGCTTTCCCATCAGCCGTGAGAAATTCGCCATTGTCATCAGGGCATTGTACCAGAGGGCGTTTACCTCTACCGGCTTGCCTATGCGTGGCGTGACCACCCAGTCGCCGATTTTAACGTCCATCCATGTGAGTTGTACCCCTCTTTCTCCGGCATAGAGCAGTCCATCCCTTGGGTCAACGTGAATGTTGTATCTCGTTCCCCTGTAGTGCCAGTCAATAATCTCTGCGAGAGTGTGGAACAGTTCGCGTATCAGCTCATCATCCCCCGTTGCGTCGTGGTAGGTGCGGATTGCCTCAAAGTACCAGAGCGTCGCATCCACCGTATTGTATTCGGGTGGCTCCCCGGCGTCTGGAAATCGGTTGGGCAGCATCCCCTGGTTTATGTATCTGGCGTATGTGCGGAGTATGGAGCGCGCCGCCTCCGGCCTGCCCGTAGAGATTGTGAGGCCCGGCAGGCTGACCATCGTATCGCGCCCCCAGTCCGCAAACCAGTGATAGCCCGCAATTATCGTTTTGCCATCCGGCTCGTCGGGCAGGGGACGGCTCACAATAAACTGGTCGGCGGCAAGGACGAGATGGTTTATCCAGTCCGGGGCTTCATCCATGCCCCGGCGTCTTCCGGCATTCCAGGATTCAATCAGCCTTTGCTCATAGGCGCGGCGGAGTTCCAACTCCGTCATACCATTTAAATCCGGGTTCGCCTCTGTGGTTGCGACAAATGTGAGCGATTCTCCGGGATTAAGGGCGGCATGAAATGTTGCCGCATGGAGATGGTCTTCGCGGTCATCGAGTCCTCTATACCGCTCTTGAACCAGTTCATATCCAAAACACCAATCGTACACAGGGATAGCCTCCGCTTTATCGGCTAAAATGTAGAATGGCATAGCCGTGGGGTATGCTGTTACACATAAGCCGTGCTCAACCGGGTCAATCTGCATACGCCAGTCCCTGCCATGTGTCGTGCCGTGGTAATCACGATAGTTGACGAGCGCTTTGATGGTCAATTTAATGGGCATTGTTGCTCGGCGCAGGGCATATTGGATATAGGTTGTGTTGGCGCCCCGCTTCATCCACACGCGCCTCTCAAGAATCGCATCTGCACATGCAAATCTCCATACGGGTGTTGTCCCTTCGAGGTAGAAGCTCTCGATATGCCTGTACCCATGCGGGTTTACCGTGCCGTCCGCCCAGCGATTTGTGTGGAGCGGATACGACTTCTCACCGTAGATAGCGGTCTCATCAACCTTGGTAACAAGCAGTGTTCGCCCCAGAGGGGGCTTGAGTGCTGCAACGAGCAATCCGTGATAGCGGCGGGTCAGCAGTCCAGCCACTGTGCCTGAGGCGTAACCGCCAATGCCATTGGTCACAAGCCACTCTCGCCTCTCGGCTAGGCTCAGTTCACCACAGATTTCCCGTCCGAATTCAATGGTCATGTGTGGGTTATGGATTAAAATGTATCAGACTGTGGCAGAAATACCTATTCGCTCCTCGTATTCCGTCTCTTCCTTCCTCATCAGTTCGGGTGCTTTTCTCTGCCTGCAATACTCTGCGCACTGCTGAATGAGTTTTGCAACCAGACCCGTCCATCCGGTTTGATGCCCCGCGCCTATCCCTGCACCGTTATCCCCGTGGAAGTATTCATAGAAAAGGATCAGGTCTCGCCAGTGCGGATCGGTCTGGAACCTTTCGGTTCCGCCGTAGACGGGGCGCCAGCCGGATGAGTTTCTAAGGAAAATCCTCATGAGCCTATGTGACAGTTCAGTTGCCACTTCCCAGAGTGTCATCTCCTTCCCTGAGCCTGTCGGGCACTCTACCTTGAAATCATCTCCAAGGTAGTAGTGGAACCTCTGCAATGACTCGATAATGAGAAAATTCACGGGAAACCACACGGGCCCGCGCCAGTTGGAATTTCCCCCAAAAAGGCCGTTTTTAGATTCCGCGGGTTCGTAATCTACCTGATACTGGTGTCCGTCTAGCTGAAGTATATATGGGTTTTTTGCGTGGAATCTTGAAACAGAGCGGATGCCGTAGGGGCTAAGGAATCCTGTCTCATTTAGCATCTTCTCAAGTATTCTTCTCAACCTATCCTGATTTACAATTGAAAGGAGCCTTCTCTCTCCCATGCCCGGTGTCTGTGTGCAGGCGATGTTCTCTCTGAGGTCTGGACGGTTCTTGATGAACCATTCAAGCCGTCCCCTAAAACCTGAAAAGCGCTTCAAGACATCAGGCTCAAGCGTCTCAACGGCAAAAAGCGGGATGAGTCCAACCATTGAGCGCACTTTCAATGATATGTGGCGGCCATCGGGCAGGTGAAGGACGTCATAATAAAAGCCATCTTCTTCATCCCAAAGCCCCATCTCCTCTCCTCCAATGTGATTCATGGCATCGGCAATATAGAGGAAGTGCTCAAAGAACTTGCTCGCAATGTCCTCATAGGCGGGATTGTGTTTTGCAAGTTCAATAGCGATTGCAAGCATATTGAGGCAGTACATCCCCATCCAGCTTGTGCCATCGGATTGCTCTATATGTCCCCCTGTGGGGAGCTGAACGCTCCTGTCAAAGACCCCGATATTATCGAGCCCCAGGAATCCGCCCTGAAATACGTTGTTCCCCTCCGCGTCCTGACGGTTTACCCACCACGTAAAATTCAGGAGCAATTTCTGAAATACGCGCTCCAGGAAGAGCCTGTCCTCTCGGCCATACATCTTTCTCTCTATGTTGTATATGCGCCATGCAGCCCAGGCATGGACGGGGGGATTCACGTCATTAAAATTCCACTCATAGGCCGGAATCTGACCATTAGGGTGCATGTACCATTCCCTTGTAAGCAGTATGAGTTGACGCTTTGCAAAATCCGGGTCAATCATTGATAGTGTGATCGTATGGAATGCCAGGTCCCATGCCGCAAACCAGGGGTATTCCCACTTATCTGGCATTGAGAGAATATCGTCATTATAGAGATGGAACCACTCGTGATTCCTGCCGTGTTTGCGTTCGGGTGGAGGGGGAGGGCATGCCGGGTCTCCATTTAGCCAGTCTTCTACCACATAGTAGTAGAGCTGTTTACTCCACAGCATCCCGGCAAATGCCTGTCTCTGGACATTTCTCATCTCTTCCGTCATGGGAAACGGGCTGATGCGTTCATAGAATTCATCCGCCTCGCGCTTGCGGTCTTGAAATACGGCCTCAAAACTAGACCCAAACGGCTCTGATAAACTATTCGAGTCACTGAGTCTCAGCGAGACCGTCTTTGTTTCTCCCGGGCCGACTTTGAGTACATAGTGCGCTGAGACCTTTGTTCCTGTCTGGTTGGGGTTTACGGATTCCCTTTTGCCGTGCACTATGTAGTCGTTGATTCCATCTTTGACGTAGGGAGAAGAGTTACCGACACCGAATAACCTCTCATAGTTGGTCTCGTTCTCGGTAAAGAGAAACTCATCCGGCTCCTCGCAGTAGAGCCACCTCTGTCCCAGTGTTGGGTGTGAGGCCTCTACCATATTCCTGCGGCCATTGGATTTGATTAACCTAAGAGATGGTCTATCCTTGACGTGATTCTTGACCCACGACCATGTGTTGCGGAACCACAGTGTCGGCAGGAGATGAAGAATCTTCTCTTCGGGACCACGGTTTATGACGCTGATTTGAATGAGTATATTGTCCGGTGCGCTCTTTGCGTACTCTACGAAAACATCAAAGTAGCGGTCATCTGCAAATACACCCGTATCGAGGAGTTCAAATTCCGGATTCTCACGGCCCCTTCGCCTGTTTTCTTCAATTAGCTGTGAATAGGGAAAGGCCCGGTGTGGATACTTGTATAGGTACTTCATGTATGAGTGCGTGGGTGTATTGTCGAGATAGAAGTAGTATTCCTTTACGTCCTCTCCGTGGTTGCCCTCGTTCCCCGTCAGGCCAAAGAGCCTCTCTTTGAGAATGGGGTCTTGGCCATTCCACAGGGCTATTGCAAAGCACAGCCTCTGGTGGTTATCGGAGATCCCCGCAATGCCATCTTCACCCCACCTGTATGCCCTTGAGCGTGCCTGGTCATGTGTGAAATAGTCCCATGCCGTGCCATAAGGGCTATAGTCCTCCCTTACGGTTCCCCACTGCCTTTCACTCAGGTAAGGCCCCCAGCGCCTCCAGTGGGCTTTTCGAGTGCGTGCTTCTTCTAATCTCTTCTCTTCATTTGTCATCATGTCCGGGTACCTCAAATTATCTGTATATAACTTAGACGATAGAATTTTGAAAAAGGTTACGGCTGTTGTCCACTTATCTATGGCCTGAAATTAATTATATTATACTGATATTCCCTTTAACTCTACCGCATACTTGGCTTCTCTAAATAGAAGTCCGGGTTTCTATGATATTATGTATTGTTGTTGAACCATAAAGGAGAAATACATGTCTAAGACCGGCATTGTAATTCCATACTGGAGTGACATTACTAAGTCTGAACTCATTGAGGTGGCAAGGCTTGCAGAAGAGCTTGGGTTTCATTCCCTCTGGGTTCCGGAGATGTGGGGGAGAGACTCTTTTTCTCTTCTTGCGCTCCTTGCCGTTCATACAAAGAGGATCAATCTCGGCACGGGAATTGTCTCTGTGTTTAGCCGAACCCCGGCAGCAATTGCTCAGACCGCTGCGACCCTCGATGAAATCTCTGAGGGGCGTATGATTCTAGGACTGGGCACAAGCGGGCCTGTCGTAATTGAAGACTGGCATGGGATGAGGTTTGAAAAACCGCTTCAGCGAACAAGAGAATATATTGAGATCATAAGAATGATACTTAGCGGAGGTAGGGTGAATTATAATGGAGAAATATTTAAACTCAAAAACTTCCGTCTCCAGTTTACGCCTCCAAGAAAGGACATCCCGATTTATATTGCCTCGATTGGACCAAAGAACATCCGCCTTACCGGGGAATTGGCAGATGGGTGGATTCCATTTTTGGTTCCAAAAGAGTATATTCGGGACGCCAAAAAGGGGCTTGTGTCCGGAGCCGGAGTTAAGGGAAGGGATGCAGGACGAATTGTGGTGTGTCCCTATATTCCCGTCTGCGTTTCGAGGGACGTTGATTTATCGAAAAGGATGGTTCAAGAGCACATAGCCTACTACGTGGGCGGAATGGGAACGTTCTACCATAATGTGATAAGCAGGTATGGATTTAGAGAAGAGGCAGATCGTATCGGGGAGGCGTGGAAGAGGGGAAGCAAAACCCAGGCGGTTCAATCCGTGAGTGATTCTATAATAGATTCAGTTGCAATCGTTGGAACGGCTGAAGAAGGGAGAAGAAAGCTCGAAAAATTTAGACAGGCGGGGGCGGATTTGCCGATTCTCATATTCCCGCCCAAGGCCTCACGCGAGATGGTGAAGGAAACAATCGTAGGACTTGCGTCAGAAGGGCAATGAATTTGTTACTCTGAAGTCAATTTTTTTTATCGCCTTCATGTGTGAGCCAGCGTATAAATTCGCTGTAAGAGCTGAAAGAATGATTATCTCCACCGGATACAGAGATAACTCTGATCCTTACTATCTCTTTTTCAAGCTCTTCAAATACGGCTCGAGGCCTTAGACCCCTAAACTCCGAGCTTCCCCAGGCTATAAACATATCCTCTTCTCCCCTCACATTTAGCTGCCTATTTGAGAAAAGGGCAATATGATCGCTCTTGTTTTTGAACTGAAAGAGCGCTTTTCCTTTAGGGGCCTTTTTAGCAAGGAGCCTTGCAACATACTCTGGACTGTACTTATTTTCTATCTTTCCCTGATCAATCTCCTTTTTGAACCTGTAATAGAATTGATTGATAAGCTGGGCTATCATTCTATAAAGTCCTTGAGTAATGTTCCCACTTCGAGTTGCTTGAGTTTTCTAAGGGCGCGCTTTTCAATCTGCCTTATGCGCTCTCTCGTAAGTCCATATCTATTTCCAATCTCATCAAGGGTGTATGAGCTATTGTATCCGATACCAAACCTCATCTTGAGAATCTCTTCTTCTCTGTCAGAGAGGCTGGAGAGTGCCTCTTCAATCTTTTCATTCATTGTGACCCTTTCAATAAGCGAATCCGTAGAGGGCCTTCTGTCTGATATTAGATCAAGGAGTGTGTTCTTTTCATCATCTGAATTAGGAGTCGAGGCATCGAGGTAAACCATGGTTGGAGATGCATTCATTACCTTTTTCACCTTCTGAACGCTAAGCCCGGATTCATGGGCGATTTCATCTATTTCCGGTTTTCTACCGCTCTTATTCTGAAGCATAGTGGTTGTCTTATAAGCTCTGTTTGCCTGCTCAAGCACACGAACCGGCACTCTAATGACCCTCGTCTGATCGAAGAGGGCGCGGGATATGCGCTGTATTATCCACCATGAGGCATAGGTTGAAAATCTATAGCCCTTTGAGTGGTCAAACTTCTCTACTGCCTTAATAAGCCCAATATTTCCCTCTTGGATGAGATCGGCGAATGGAAGCCCTCGCCCTATATGCTTCTTAGCTATGCTTATAACAAGCCTTAAATTGGCCTTTACAAACCTCTCTTTGAGTAGCCTTGATTGCTTTAAATAGACTCTCATAAGAGCAGAGAGCTTTTGTATATTCTTTGACGAAAGACCTGCACTCGCGGCTTTGGCTCCTCTGAGGGAGTTCTTTCTCCCCCTTGAGCAATTGCAAGGGCGGTGTGAGGGTACACCCTTTGGGAATTGCCGCGTGGCTCTATTGAGCAGGGTCTTTATTTCCCTGATCTTTGCCTGGTACTCCTTTATTTTGGTGCATATATCGGCCTCCTCGGCTTGGCTAAGAAGAGGCTCCCCTCCTACCTCCTTAAAGTAGTATTGAAGAAGCCTGTAGTCTTCTTCGGGAATCCATCTTTGCTTGTTTTCACCTACTGGTTCGATGCCATTTTCAACAACGGTTTCCGGTTCATTGTGGTTTGTTAAACCCTTCTCTTCCATAAAAGGCTCGATTGAAAAATCTTGAATTGTTTCTACTACACTATTTTGTGTCATATTTTTTACACCTCATGCACGGATAATTAGGGGTGAGCAACATCTGTGCCATAAAGTCTCATTGTCTAACCTACTGGCATCATTTATAAAATGGTTTAGATGAGAGGGTGTCAATTAACTCTATAAACATTTTTTTGACAGTGTAAAGGGAATTGCTGACGAAATTTGTCAAATTTTGAATTTTTTAACCATATAAGTGGGCGTATTAAAGTAAGCAGTTAAAATCTACTCCCAATTTGCCTAAGATAGGGACTTGCCTGAGAGCAAATGGGTTTAGGGGAATATTATATATTGGATAATCACAGCATGGTGTGTCTGTCGGAATTTAGGGCATCTGACACCTATTTCCACTCTGAAAATAGGGGATTAGAAGTAGTCTCATAAATCCCACTGTTGTCATTCTGAAGGAGCCCTTCGGTTGTACCCAGGGTAAACTCCGCGACTGAAGAATCTTGGTACTCGCAAATCTGAGATGCTTCGTTTTGCTCAGCATGGCACATACCATTTATGAGATCGGTTCTTGTTATTTTGAATTTTTAATGAAAGATACCCTATTGAATAAAATTAGATCGAGCGGATTGGGGTTGAGGCCCACCACATAGGGCTTTACCATGCTCTGCTGAATGGAGATCAGGATTGGAGCAATGGGAACATCGGTTTCGGTGAGTATCTTCTGGGCTTCTCCATAGATTGCGACCCTCTTTTGGGGGTCTTCTTCTTGAGCGGCTTTCTCTACGAGTTCATCGTATTCATGGTTGCACCACCTCGTTCTGTTATTTCCGCTGTTGCACTCAAACATGCTCATAAAATTGTGCGGGTCTGGAAAATCCGCACCCCATCCAGCGCGAAACACAGGAGGCGGGTCCGTATCAAGCGTGCTCAGATATATCTTCCACTCCTGATTTTGAAGCTCTACCTCTATCCCTAAATACGCCTTCCACATACTCTGGAGCGCCTCGGCGATGATTCTGTTATTCCCAACATCGGGATATAAAAAGACCACGTGCGGGAATCCGTTTCCATCTTTATATCCCGCTTTGGCAATCCAGGCTCTTGCCTGCTCGGGATTAAATTTAACTCCGATTTCAGGGTTGTATCCAAGCATTCCCTGAGGAATCCAAGAGGTTGTGGGAATCCCTGCACCCTGTATGAGCTCAGCAAGCCTTGCCCGGTCTATTGCGGCGGAAAATGCCCGCCTCACAAGGGGGTTATCAAACGGGGGTTTCTTTACATTAAACCCGACGTAATTGCTTCTGAACTGTGGTGCCATTTTAAACTCCGGCGAGAGCCTTAGCCTCGGAACCTCAAGCGTAGGGATGTTTCTCCCATCAAGAAAATCGAGCTCTCCATCTTCATAGAGGGCAAGGGACGACGTGGGATCTTCATTCATTATCATCTCAACCTTGTTGATTTTCGGTTTCTCTCCCCAGTAGTTCGGATTCTTTGAGAGCAGGATTTTTTCGTGATGACGCCAGGCAGATAGCATAAAGGGGCCAAGAGTGACTATATGTTTAGGCTCGGTCCACTTTAAACCGTATTTTTCAACAATATCCTGTCTCATCGGAAAAGTTGACATGAATGTGAGGAGACTGAGAAAGTAGGAGGCGGGACGCTTTAATTTTACGGAGAGTGTGTGGTCATCAAGAGCCCTTACGCCGACTTTTTGCGGGTCATTCTCTTTCCCTGTGTTATATTCCTCCGCCCCTTCTATGTCATAGAGGGAGTAGGCATAACTCGCTCCCGTCTTAGGATTAAGGAGACGCTTCCATGAATATTCAAAATCCTTAGCCTTGAGGGGTTTCCCATCAGTCCAAAACACGCCCTTTCTTAGGTGGAAGACAATTGCTTTTCCGCCGTTGCTTATTTCCCATCCCTCGGCAAGATCAGGTTCCGGTCTCATGTCCTTTCCAAACTTCGTAAGCCCGTCCATGAGGTTGAGTATTATGGTGTATGAGGTGCTGTCTGTGGCAAGAGACCAATCGAGCGTGGGAGGCTCGGAGCCGATATTTATCTCAAGCGTATCCTTTCCGGGCGAAGCGAATGAACCATTTTGTTTCTCTTTCCCCTTGCAGTTAAAGAGAAAAAGCGAAAGAACTATAAGGATTACGAGTTTCTTTGCCATGAGCTTATATTTACACAATTTAGTAACTTTTGTCTACTGGGTTTTTGCGCCAGACAATGTACTCGGCATGGTTATTTATAGAGGGGCGCGCGTTTCATGGACTCGCTTCTAAGAGTAATATGCAAGAACCGTTTGGGTCAATCCGGATATTCCTTCAATCCCTCTTCAAGCGAAATGGGTGAGAATGAAAATACGTCAAGCGCTTCTTTCATATCGCACGTGTTATCCTCTTCAAGCATTTTGAGCTGGTCGAGCGTGAGGGGAGGATTCTTGAGAACGCTCTGAAAGAGAAACGCCGGAGCATACATAAGCGATGTCGGAATCGGAATCAGGACTCTTTCTGTGTCAAGGACTCTCATTATGGTTTTTATTATCCCTTCAATCGTGAGCTTCTCCTTTCCCCCAATCTCGAACGTTCTCTTATCGGTTTCGGGATTGCTTAAGGATTGAACAAAACAATGCGCCACATCTCCTACGTATATGGGCTGGAGTTTTCCGCTTTTAAGTACGGGAATAACGGGAGAGAGTTTTATCATCCGTATGAATGTGTTTATGAACTCGTCATTCGGGCCAAAGATAATTGATGGTCTAAATATTGTGTAGTTTAATCCACTTTCTCTCAGGTATTCCTCGGCCATCCATTTTGTGGAGTGGTATTTGCTTTTCGCATTGGGCCTTGTTCCAAGTCCGCTCATATGAATGAATTTTTTTACCACTGCCTCTTTTGCAAGGTCAGCGATGTTTTTAGTCCCCTCGAAATGAACCCTTTCAAATGTCTGATTGTCTAATTCTTTAATTATTCCAACGAGATGAATTACGTAGGTCAGGCTGTGGAAGAACGATTTATCTATGGAGGATTTATCCACAACGTCTCCCTTATAAACCTCTATCCCCTGTTTCTTCAGGTCTTTTGCGTCCTGTGGCTTCCTTGCGAGGCATCTTACATTCCACTTTTCCGCTAAAAGCCTTTCTACAATATTCCTTCCTACAAAACCCGTGCCACCTGTAACCCCTACAATTTCCTCTTTCATGATTTTGGATTTTAGCCACGAATGAACACGGATTAGTAGGGGCAGGTTTCAAACCTGCCCCTACTACATAATCTACTCAGACGAAATCACAAGAAGCACAGTTCCGCTCTCGACGGCATCTCCCTCTTTGACCTTGATCTCTTTTACCTTTCCCTCAATCGGTGATTTAAGCTCGCTCTCCATCTTCATCGCCTCTATGACGATCACGCCCTCGCCCTCTTTTACCTCTTCATCGCCCTTTTTAAGGATCTTTACGACACGGCTTGGCATCGGGGATTTTATCTCTTGAACCCCCGAGACAGCCCCCTTTGCCTTCTCTCGCTCTCTGTCTGAGATTGATTCAAACTCATAGAGGTCTCCCTCCACAAATACGTCAACCCTCTTTCCCCTTTTCAGTATTCCGACCCCGATAGACTTACCGCCTAACAGGATTGAGTAAAAGTTCTCATCAATCTTTTGGAACTCTACCGGAATCTTTTTCCCCTCAATCTCGACCACAGTTTCCTTCCCCTCTTCCTCTAAGTTGATCTTGTAGGTTTGATCCTGGAATTTGAACGTGTATATCATATCATCGGGTTCCTTGAGACGGCTAATTTTCTACTAAGCAGCTTCCAGTTTGATACGGGCGCCTGTTTTGAGGTTTCCGCCTCCTTTGTCGAATTTCTCATACCAATTGCCGCGGCAATGAGTGCCGATTCGATGTTGCCTCCGTTGGGCACCAGCAGTTCCGGGTGGCGTTCAATAAATCCCGTGTCAATCTCCCCGCGAATAAACTCGTCATTATCCATTACCCTTAGGAGAAAACCAATGTTTGTCTTCACGCCCAGTGCCATATATTCTCTAAGGGCGGTTTTCATCCTTTTTATCGCTTCTTCCCTCGTTTCTCCCCATACGATGAGCTTTGAGAGCATCGGATCATAGAAGGGCGTTACCTCATATCCGCTATAAACTGAGGAGTCGTTCCTCACGCCGGGCCCAGTTGGAGTCCTCAAATACTCTAACTTTCCGGGAGAGGGGAGAAAGTTCTTCTCCGGGTCTTCGGCATAAACTCTGCACTCAATCGCATGACCGCTGATTGAGAGTTCGTCCTGAGTGAATGGCAGCCTTTCTCCAGAAGCGATTCGGATCATCCATTTTACAATATCAAATCCCGTCACCATCTCTGTTACGGGATGTTCAACCTGAACGCGCGTGTTCATCTCAAGGAAATAGAAATTCCCATTCTGGTCGAGAATAAACTCAATCGTTCCCGCGCCCCTGTAAGAGACGGCCTTTGCAATTCTTACGGCGGTCTCTCCCATCCTCTTTCTAGTTCTGCTTGAAATAGCGGGGGAGGGCGATTCTTCAATTACTTTCTGGTGTCTTCTCTGAACCGAGCACTCGCGCTCAAATAAGTAGAGCACCTCTCCATACGAGTCTCCAATCAGCTGAATCTCTACGTGTCTTGGGCGTTCAATGAACCTCTCGATATAAACCGAATCGTCTCCAAAAGCAGACCTGGCCTCGCTCCTTGCCATGCGTAGAGAGCTTTTAAACTCTTCCTCTTTCCTTACAAGCCTCATACCCTTTCCGCCGCCGCCTGCCGAGGCTTTTATCATGACCGGGTAGCCGATCCGCTTTGCCACAATCTCGGCTTCAGTGTCGCTTACGGCTCCTTCAGAGCCAGGGACAAGAGGGACTTTGGCTTCTTGAGCGATCCGCCTCGCCGTTATTTTATCCCCCATAAGGCGAATGGCCTCCGACGATGGGCCTATAAAAACGATTCCCTCATTTTCACACGCCCCTGCAAATGCCTCCTTCTCGGAAAGAAAGCCATAGCCCGGATGAATCGCTTCCGCACCGGAGCGTTTTGCGGCATCAATTATCTTCTCTATTACGAGATAGCTTTCTCCCGGTGCGGGAGGCCCGATGTAATATGCCTCATCTGCCATTGCAACGTGAAGAGAGCGGCGGTCGGCCTCCGAGTAAACTGCTACGGTTTTTATTCCAAGCTCCCTGCACGCCCTTATAATTCGTACCGCGATTTCCCCTCTATTTGCAATTAGGATTTTCTGGAACATTTGTTTTTCCTTTTCTAGAAGTATGGGCAATTGGCTTCGCCGAAATGCCCGACCAGGGTGCCCATGCGTATAAGCCTCACCGAGGCTTGCATGGGAGCAGTTGTTACCAAGGATTGCCCCGTCGCCCAGTTTACACTAGGAATACCGACGGGTACCCCACCCGCATTTTCATGAATTGCTCCTACATAGTTTATTTCGTATATTCGTGCCCGTTTATGGCTAAATATTTCTTTTATAACGGAATATTCCCGTGCTTTCTCGGCGGATTGGTTTCCCTTTTTCCTTCAAGCATCTCAAAGGCCTCTATTACGCGCGGCCTTGTGTCTTCTGGTCTTATGACCTCATCAATATATCCGAGTTCTGCAGCCCTGTATGGATTCGCAAATGTGTTTCTGTAGTCGGTGGCAAGCCTTGCCCTTTCCGCCTCTGGGTTGTCGGCCTGCTCGATCTCCTTCCTCGCTATGATATTCACCGCGCCCTCAGGGCCCATAACAGCAATCTCAGCCGTTGGATACGCGTAGTTTATGTCCCCTCGGATGTGTTTTGAGGACATAACGTCATAAGCGCCACCGTATGCCTTTCTCGTTATTACAGTGACTCTGGGCACCGTGGCCTCGCAGTAGGCATAGAGGAGCTTTGCACCGTGTTTTATAATGCCGCCCCACTCCTGAGCGGTACCGGGGAGAAATCCAGGGACATCCACAAATGTGAGGAGCGGGATATTAAAGCAGTCGCAGAATCTCACAAACCTCGCCCCCTTTACGGACGCGTTTATATCAAGGCAACCAGCAAGCACATTCGGCTGATTTCCCACTATTCCCACGACACGGCCATTGAGCCTCGCGAATCCGATTACGATATTTTGTGCAAAGAGTTCCTGAACCTCAAAAAAATAGCCATCGTCAACCACTCCGCGAATGACCTCTTTAATGTCATAAGGCTTATTGGGGTTTGTAGGAACAATGCCTCTGAGATTCATATCGCGGCGATCTATGGGGTCGTCGCATGAGACTCTGGGAGGGTCTTCCATGTTATTTGATGGAAGGAAGCTGAGAAGCTCGCGGATTAGAAGAAGGCACTCGCGGTCATCAGTCGTGGCAAAATGCGCCACACCACTTGTTGCATTGTGAACCATTGCACCACCCAGCTCCTCTCTGGTCACCTCTTCGTGTGTAACGGCCTTAATGACATCCGGCCCTGTGATAAACATATAGCTCGTGTCTTTTACCATTAGGATAAAGTCCGTCATGATAGGAGAATAGACCGCTCCTCCCGCGCAGGGACCCATGATGGCGGAGATTTGAGGAACAACGCCCGAGGAAAGCACGTTTCTCAGAAATATATCGGCATACCCGGCAAGGCTTTCCACTCCCTCCTGTATTCTTGCTCCACCTGAGTCATTGAGACCTATAACGGGAGCGCCGACCTTCATTGCGAGGTCCATGATTTTACAGATTTTCTTTGCGTACACCATTCCTAGAGAGCCGCCAAAGACGGTAAAATCCTGAGCGAATACAAACACCTGACGGCCGTCAATCTTTCCGTATCCCGTTACAACCCCGTCGCCCAGGATTTTTTTCTTGTCCATATCAAAATCCGTGCATCTATGGACAACGAACTTATCGAGTTCGGTAAATGTGTTCTTATCGAGAAGGAGGTTTATCCTCTCTCTTGCCGTGAGCTTTCCCATCTCATGCTGTTTCTGGATCCTGTCGGCGCCGCCGCCCAGTTCTGCCTCTTTCTCTTTTTGTTCAAGAAGTGCGATCTTTTCCTTCATTTTCAACTCCTTCCATTCGATTCGAAAAAAATCTACTCTTTGGCAATAGATTTAGCAAGTAGGGGTTTTGGGGATTCATTCACCTGATTCTCAATACGGTGGATTTAAAAATGAGTCAAACTATACCAGGGAAATTTGAGTTAATCAAAAATAGTGGCTAGTTAGAAGCAGCCTGATAAATTATAGTCGGATAAGAATGTCTAACCTACAATGATTATGGTAGAACAGATATTTCTGTCTGTTCATAAGTTTCTATTGCCGTTTATAGGGGCAATTTCTCTATTCCTCGCACAGTGTTTCCATCCCATACCTAGTGCGCATGGGATAAATCAGCTCGAAATAATACAATGTCTACTCTAATAAAAAACACAAAGGGGTGAAAACGAGGTTCGCCACTATATAATCTGGTTATAAGCCATATAAAAAGCTATACTAAAACACCAGATGCAAATAGTAAATGAAAGGTACTCAAAGATCATACTGGAAGAAAAGGCGCTTCTGGAGTCGCTTTCCTCTGAGGTAAGAGCGCTCTCTTATGAAGGGTTTGAGAAGAAGATAAAGGCGGTACGGGAAAACCTGGAGAACCTCTTCTCAATTGTATTTATAGGGGAGTTCAGCACGGGGAAATCCTCCATAATAAACGCCCTCTTGGGAGAGAGGATTCTCCCTGAAGGGATAACCCCGACAACGGACAGAATAACAATCCTAAGGTACGGTGATGTAAGGGAAGAACACGATGAGAATGGAAACCACTACATATCAATCCCTGAAGAGAGATTAAAGGGGGTCTTTATAGTTGATACGCCGGGAACAAATGTCACGCTTGAGCAGCACGAGCAGATAACCCACCAGTTTATACCAAAGGCCGACATAGTGTTTTTTGTTATAGGAGCCGAGCGCGCCGTGACGGGAAGCGAGGTAAGACTCATAAGATTTATAAAAGAGGACTGGCTTAAGAACGTGGTATTTCTCCTGAATAAGATAGATATTGTAGGGAACGCAGAGGAGCTTAAAGGGCTTATTGATTACTCAGCCGGAGAACTCGAGCGCATATTCAATATAAAACCTTTTCTTATACCCGTCTCCGCAAAACTCGCTATTCAATCGAAGGAGTCCGGGTCTGGGGTAGCGATTGAGAGGGACGGAAGCGACGAACAGGAGCTTTCGGCAGACATAGACCAAGAGTCTCATGGTAAATGTCAGCCAGTTGCTCTTACTCATCGCAACCGTGGTTTTCAGGGAACCGCCAGCCCGGAATTGTATTCAAGGAGCGGTATGGAAAGGCTTGAGGAATACATGTTCAAGACGCTTGGAGAAGAAGAGCGGATAAGGATGAAGATAAAAGGCTCTACGGAACTCTCTTTAAGCCTCTGCGCCGAGACTCAAAAGACACTGGAGGGACATCTAAACAAGATATCTGCGGATAAAGAACGACTGGGGGATTTTGAGACAAGGCTCGAAGGTATGAAAGAGGAGGTCTTAGAAAACTCCAAACAGTTTACGGAGAAGATAAGGAGCAGGCTCTTAGAATTTAAGGCCAGGGGGATAGAGTTTATAGACGAGCTTATCAGGTTTGAGAATGTAATCAAACTGATTAGAAAAGACAGGGTCGCAAGAGAATTTGAATCCAAGGTTTCCCTTCAGACCGTGAAGGAATTAGAAAAAGACCTTGACGCTATGGTCGCCTGGGCTGAGAGGTCGTCAAGAACCCTTATGGATAGCGCCATAGATTTTTACCGTGCGTCCATTCAGCAGGAGCCTGCTAAAGGCGGCACCGGGTTTTCTTATGACAGAACCCGGCTTGTAGATACAGTGAGGTCTGAGCTTGAGGCGAAGCGAAAGCAGATTGATCCGGCAACGCTCGGAGGCAATCTCGTTGATTCCGCAAGGGGTGCGGTGGCGGGGGTCTTGGGAGTCCAGATAGGCTCTCTTGCAATTGGAGCGGCGGTTGTCTCCGCCTTTTCATCCCTTATAGTTGATATTACGGGAATAGTTACGGCTATTGCCATTATGGCAACGGCATTTGTCATACTTCCCAAGAAGAGAAAAGACGCCATGAAGGAATTTGGCACGAAGGTTGACACGCTGATAGAGGAGCTTATATCAAGCGTAGGCTCTCAGCTTGAGCGCGACCTGGACACCATAAAAATGCAGATTCTCGACTCCCTGATTCCCCTCAAGAACTTTTACAAGGCTCAGCAGAAAAAGCTCTTTGAGTCTAAAAAAACCATAGAAGGGATAGAAGAGAAATTTGCACAGATAAAGAATAATTTGTAGGGGCGAATCTTGTATTCGTCCTTTTTCTTTTTACATTATCATTTCCCAGACCCTTTTAACCTGCTCCCTCGTTTTTTCTAAATCTCCGGAATTGTCAATTACATAAGTCGCGTGTTTTACCTTTTCAGAAACTGGCATCTGGGATTTGATTCGCAGGAGCGCTTCTTCTCGTGAAAGCCCAACCCTTTGTGTGAGCCTCATTATCTGCGTTTCTTCGTCTGCCGTGACTACTATTAGATCGCCAATGATGGGCTTCATTCCGCCCTTTTCTACGATAAGGGTAGCCTCAACAATTACAACCCTCGCCCCTTCTTTTCTGTGCTCTTCAATGAGTTCCCTTATCTTCTCAATTATTCTCGGATGGGTGATTCGATTTAGCTCTTCCCTTTTTTCCGCATCTCTAAAGACGATCTCTCCGAGTCGCCTTCTATTAATCGTTCCATCGGGATTGAGAACCCCTTCTCCAAACCTCTCGACAATCTCTTTCCATGCTGGCTGACCTGGCTCTACAACCAGTCGCGCAACCTGGTCGGCGTCAATAACACTCGCCCCAAGCTCCCGAAACATACCTGCCACAACGCTCTTTCCGCATGCGATGTTTCCCGTAAGCCCAATTACTTTCATTATGAGAGTATTTTAGTTTGGGCATATTTTTTTTCAAATCAGATAATGCATGAAAAGGTCGGTGCAAATGAAAAATGGACATATCTTTGCAGAATACCATTTTATGCCATAGCTTGGGTGTAGCTGGTATTCTAACCTGAATAAGTGTGCCCTATTGACATTTGTTTTTTTTTTTTTGATATAATTTGCATATAAAATCGAATTAAAATCAGCAAGGGACAAAAGAATAAGGTTAGTGATTCAAAAATTACTTTGTGGAAGGGAGTAAGAAATGAAGAAGCGAATAATACTGTTGCTTTTAGTGATAATTCTGACAGGGATCAGGGGATACGGTCAAGTTGTTAGTCCGAAAGTAGTCGATTTTCTTAGTTCTACATGCTTAGCCACGGATATTATTACGGGTCCATCAGGATTAAATTGTCAAACCCCATCTGGTCCTTTTATTATCACTTTCTTTGGCATTAATCAAGGAGCTATAGGTGGGGAAGATATTACAGTAAATGTTCTTGATTGTAACTCTTTTGAAATAAAAGAACTGGGACTTACTTTTACTAAATTAAAAGCAGTCTCCTCCCATACACTTACTACTACACAGAATTTAGCTGGACAAAGTCCGCTCAGTTTTCAATGCGAGTACATTCCTCCACCCGTGCCACCACCATCGTTAAATAAAAAATGAATCTCTATATACAGTTTGCTGTAGGGTATCGGAGCGGATTCTTTTATTGAGAAACCGTAGGTTTCTCAAGCTCTTCTCTCCTATAGAGTGACCCCGTAGCAAGCTAGGAAAAATTATCGAGTTAAATAAAATAAACGAAGGAGGGGCGATTATGAAAAAGATGATAAGACTTTTGGTTTTAGTTTTTATTGGAATTCTTGTGTATTCTAGTGCTTGGGCTGCAGCGACATACCACCAGCTTGGAGTCGATTCTTCTTCCGCTGACAAGTCTAATTTTAATAATTCTCAAGGAGTAGCAACACAGATTTATACTACTAATTCTCAGAACTTTACTGGAGGCGGTGCTCATTACCTCTGGATAGCGTCAGGTATAAAAAGACCTGGCTTTTCGGATATATTCACGCAGATAGGATATTTCCTAGGTTGTAATGGATGCACTATGTATCCATTTATTTTTACATCGGGGTCCGGTATTCAGGGTAGTAATATCTTTAAGATTTATAATTCATATCCCCTTAATAATAATGTGTATCATACATTTTGGTTTCAAACGAACGGAACTAAAAATCCGGACAATACTTACACCTGGAATTTCCTTATTTATGGTCCCGAATATAACGGCATTAACATTCAAGACATTAAATTTGAATCACCTAATTGCGGTGCACCTTACACTACTTCGGAAATAGCTGGTTCTAGTAGCCCATGTAGCGATACTTTAAATGTCACCTATGGGAATGGGACATCAAACAATTACGCTCTCTTTGCTCTCAAGAATGGCGGATGGCAGTATATCAGTCATGCTACTTCCGGTTATGCTTATGGAAACTGTACTAGTAACGTATCTAGCCCAGGTTTCCAAAGGGATACAACGGTAGTTCCACAAACACGTTCAACCTGTTCTAGTTATAGCTGCAGTAGTTGTGGCACAGATTGCCTTGTATGTGGTGGATGTCAGGTTTGGTAGGTAATTAAAATCCGGAGGTTAATGGCAATGAGAGCATGGCTTATATTAATTTCTTTAGTTCTTTTTATGTTAGGTTGTGGAGATAACAATGTAGAAACTGTAAATGATTGCTTTTCTAAAACGTCGTCTAACCCTTGTTTTGATCCTAATACGGGAGGCAGTACCACAACTGTTACAGATAAGACTACTGATCAAGTCATAGCCGAACAAGAGGGTCAACCGGGCTTTAAAGGAGAGTTACCAATAGCGAGTATTGTCGAAACCGTAGCCTTTGTTGGCACTCCTATTTCCCTGCCGTCTGGATGTATATGGGAAGAAAACGAACTGGTTATTAAAACTCAAGATGATTGGAACAGATTTAGAGATAGTTGCTTTTTTTCTTTTTTCTCTTCGAAGACAGGAACCACTTTGCCTGATATAGATTTCTCGACTCAGATGGTTTTAGTTTCTATTCAGGACATGGGTGGCTTGGGAACTGAAATTGTATCTGTCCTAGAGTTTAATTCGGATGTAGTTGCGATTATAAGGGATGATGAAAGCAGCATACCGCCGCCTGCCCTTGGTTTTCCCTTTCATATTATTTCTGTGCCAAGAAGAGATTTGCCTGTTAATTTCATAAGAGTAAAGAATGTTGTCTCTCCTTGATGAAGGGGTCTGATAAATGAGAGTAGGAGCGGCTTCTAGCCGCGATTCATTAGTCGCGCCAGGGATGGCGCTCCTACCATATCTATTTATGAGACCGCTTCTAATTAAAATAAATCGGCTCTAAGAGTTGCCCTCTACATACCCATTCTCTCTATACCAATCAATTGTCTTTCTCAGCGCCTCTTCAAGCGGTGTGAATTCCAATCCCAATTCTTCCCTTGCCTTTTTGTTTGATCCCGCGGCTCCAATCTCCATCGCCCTTATACCATCTACGGCAAACCTGGGTGGTTTTCCCGTGAAGAATGATTTTATCTCTGAGAGGTGCGCGATTATCTTGATTACGGATGGCGATATTCGCCTTTCGGGAAGTGGAACCCCCGCGATCTCGCTTATCAGTTTGAAAACGTCTCCAATCCTGATGTTGTCTCCAACGAGTATATACCTCTCTCCGGGTTTTCCTCTTTCGGTCGCGAGTATATGACCCTCTATGGTATCGTCAATGTAAACAAGGGGAGCGACACTGTCTTCAAACATCACGGCCTTGAGATTGCCGTTGAGAAGCTCTATAATCGTTCTTCCAAACATCTTCAAATCTCCGGGGCCTATCACGACGCCGGGGTTTAGTATTACAACGGGAAGCCCGTGTTCGTTATGGATCCTGAGCACCTCCCTTTCAGCCAGAAACTTCGACCTTCCGTAGTGGCTCTCAAAGTCCCTCTTGTGCTCCGTCTCCTCCGTTGCAACCTCTCCTTTGGGCTGCCTTATTGCGGCAAGGCTGCTTGTGAATATTACCTTGCTGACGTTTTCTTTCAGTGCTTCAAGCAAAGCGTTTTTTGTACCCTCGACATTGATTTTATAGTACATGGTTTTATCGGGCAGCCACCATCGGGCGACATTTCCAAGGTGATAAAAAACGTCGCAGCCTCTCATGGCCCCTTGCAGAGACGCCTTGTCCGTAGTGTCTCCCGTAACGATTTCAACCCCCAGTTTCTTCAGCTCATCCGCTTTTTTCAAATCCCTGACAAGAGCCTTGACGCTTACGCCGTCTCGAATGAGCCTTTTTACTAGATGACCCCCGACAAATCCCGTTCCCCCTGTTACAAATGCCTTCATGATTCACCTTTTTGAATTGTAACTTTATATTGTGAACAAGTTTTGATATTAGCCACGAATGACTCGAATTTGATCTCATTCGTGTTAATTTGTGGCTGATTATATCGTTATGCAACATAATATAGAGTTTTCCATCTTGATTCAAAACGACTGTCATCGCAAACACAAACACCCTGCTCCGTGTAAGCACCGTGGGTCAATTCCATTTATTTTAAAGATTATTCTACGGTATAGAAACTCTAAATTGCTTTTAATCTAATGATTGGGTAATGGCTGGAATGAGCTTATAGCCCTGACACAAGTGGAATCGGTTTCAAAATAAGTTTGGTAAAACCTTAAAAGACCAGCCGGATACTCCGCCAAAATAGAAAAGATTTCCCGTTTACATCTTTCTTTCAACGAAGGTCTGGTTTCCGTTCATTCGACTTTTGAGCAGGGAGTATATGCGTTCGAATTCCTGACGCGGGATTATACCTTTATCAAAGAGCACGCCCACTAAAGTCCATGTGAAGCTCTTTTCATCAATTTCGGCCCCGCTCTGTTTGAGAATTACCACTATAGCGTCTATTGCCTCCTGGACGGAATAATCTCCGTACTCATCCCTGAAATTCATCTCCATTCCTCCCTTAGGCTCCCAATACTGTCAAGTAGACTGTTTCTTGTATCAATTCCTATTCCCATATGCCCCATGTGGTTTATATAACTTATTTGCCTTCTCGTCAAGCCCTTTTTATAAATGTTTGATTATTATCCAAAATAATCAATTGGGCTTTGGTTGGGTTCTTCACTAAGAATAATCCTTAATTTAGAGGGGAAGTAGGACTTTTGTATGGGCAGGTTTTAAACCTGTCCCTCCAATCTTGCTGGAGAATAGACAGAAATGTCCCTTGTCTATATATCAGATTGTTTCTCGGCTCTTTTTAACCTTTCCGATCTCGTCAAGTAACGATTCTAATTTTTCCAGGCCTATTTCAAACTCCTCTGAAATTCTCCTAAGCTCCCTTGCAGGTAATTCAACCCCCGTCTGAGATTCTCTTGAATCAATCTCAGGGGTTCTGGGTTCGCGTTTTATTACAAGCTGTGCGACGTCCCACCGGGAGTAATGGCCTAGCGAATCAAACACGGCTTTTACAGCCTTGATTTGATTTGCGTAGCACTCGGCGTAGAGAATTGCGTCTTTCTCAAAGTTAGGCTCAACCAGATACCTTCCAGCCGGGTTTACAATTGCGCTTCCGCCCAGCGCCCAGTCGTGATTTATGTGATTGCCGTCCCTTATATATTGCCATCTCTCAGGAAAGTCTTCAGGCGTCAAAAAGCCGCATGCGCTTAGGACAAATGCCCCCGCCTCGAATGCGTGTACCCTTATCAATGATTGAAGGAGCGCGCCCCCGCCTCCGGGGCTTGTATCGGCATCGAGAAGCTTGGTCTCTCCCCTTTTCCAGTTTCCGGGCCAAACTGCGATGTGAAACTCCTCTCCTCTATGGATCATTGCGGCTCTTATAAGGGTCATGTGATTCTCCCAGCATATAAGCCCCCCGATTCGACCAATGTCTGTATCGAACACCTTGACATCGCTCCCGTCGCCCTGACCCCAGTAGACCCTCTCGGTATATGTAGGCACGAGTTTTCTGTGCCTTCCCATGACATTGCCGTCTTTTCCTATAAAAAGAAGTGTGTTATAAACCGTGCAGCTTCCCTGGCGGTTATCAAGTTCATTGCAACCCATTACCACATAAGCCCCGGCCTCTTTCGCCGCCTGCCCTAGAATTTCAGTATCTTCGCCCGGAATCACAATGGAGTTGTCCTGAAGCGCAATCATATAATCCGTCCACTCATGAGGATTCGTTTCGTATCCGACTGTATAGTATGCGGGATATGTGGGAATAAAAGCCTCTGAGAATGCAATGAGTTCAGCCCTGTTCCGTCCGGCTTCTTTAATTAATTTGCAGGCCTTCTCTATCGTTCTTTGCTTATCCATAAACACGGGTGCGGCCTGCACAACCGCCACCTTCACCTTTTCTCTGCCGCCTAAGATTTTTTTTGTCATGTGCGTCCTCTAACTTTGAACGATTACTTTTTGGTTAGTCCATATTATGCTAGAACTTAAAAAAGAAAGATTAATGATATTAGAATCGCGGCTTCACAAGGGTTTTTAAACCTCCTAGAAGCCGCTAAACTTTCTTTTCTTAGAATCTTCAACTAAGCCTTTTAAGGATTAATAATGCTTCCGCCGCCGGTTCCGCCCGATGGTTGTGCCTGCTGAGTGCGGGAGAGTTTGGCCTCGATTAGGGCAAAAAGGCGGTTCTTAAGCCCCTCGTCATAGGCGCAGACACCCGGAATTATGTATCCCAGGAGGGCAATCTGAAGAAAAAACTCGACATTGGCACGGATAAATTCATCCGGATATTGAGTGCCATAAACGCGAGAAAGATTGGCGTAAATCGCCTCTCCAAGCTCGCCTACCACTTCCACAACGCTTTTGGTTCCCCCGGATTGCTGATTAGCCGCAACCCCCATGTTAAAAGCCATTAATACCGAATTCATCATTGCGCCTGACTGCTGCTGTTGACCTTGCTGACCTTCCATGTTTCACCTCCTCTGTGAATGATTTATTTTAACAGTTAAATATATTAATATTCAAGCTGGATTTTTGATTTAGATTACGGAACAATGCATCCTTTGGCATAACCGTACTTACTCCTCACTATTTATCCCCTTACCTATTAGCTCTACCTTATCTTCTCCGAACTGCAAAAATTGGTCGTGAGAGATACATCGAGCTACTGAGCAAGGTTTAGTAGAAATTGCCAATGCTGTATCAGAGAGTAGTTGATTTACGTCTCGATTAAGTGTAAAAAATATTTCTATCAACGCGAGGAGGGAGAGAAATGGCTACGGTTCATGGCGGATGGCTTGTGGTAAAAACGTTACACGAACTAGGGGTGCGTGAGATATTCTCACTGAGCGGCGGGCATATAAACCCGATTTATGACGCCTGCGTGGATTTTGGCATAAGAATCGTTGACACGCATCATGAACAGGGGGCGGCCATGGCTGCCGACGCCTATGGAAGGGTAAAAAGGCAGCCGGGCGTATGCCTGGTCACGGCTGGGCCGGGACTCACCAATACCGTTACAGGAATAGCCGGGGCTTACCTTTCAAACGCTCCATGCCTCCTCCTCTCAGGAAAATCTGGAATCGAGGAAAATGACAGGCTTCCACTCCAGGATATTGACCAGCAGACGCTGGTTACTCCAATTACAAAATGGGCAAGAACCGTTTTTGACACAAAGCGCATCCCAGAATACGTGGCCTCGGCGTACAAAAGGGCTATATCAGGAAGGCCCGGCCCTGTCTATCTGGGAATGCCCTATGAGGTTCTCTATGAGAGCTGCAATGAAGAGGAATTAGCCCGATATGACACGGCTCTCCCTTCTTACAAGGTAGAGCCTGAAAGGGGAGCCGTAATCCAGGCCATAGAGATGCTCAAGTCGGCGCGTCGTCCCGTAGCGATTGCTGGAAGCGGCGCGTGGTATTCGGGAGCGGATAGGGAATTGGTGCGGTTTATAGATAAAATTAAGATTCCAGCGTTTACACTGAACTTTGGTAGGGGAATCATACCGGACGACCACCCATTCTGCTTTGGCACGGCAAGCCCTTCGGCCCCGGTTGGTTTTAAGAGGATTACATCCGAGGCCGATTTGATTCTACTCTTGGGAATCAGGCTGAGCCTCTACATCGGGTTTGGGAGGACATTTAACCCTGAGTCAAAGATTATTCAGGTGGACATTGACCCCGGAGAGATTGGGAGAAACAGGCCTGCGGACTTGGGAATAGTGGGGGATGTGGGCAGGACGCTCTCCCGGATTTCGGATTACTTAGAGGAGAATTCAGCAGAGTTGAATTATAAATACTGGGTGGATAGCGCAAGGGCGTGGCGGGAAGAGGAGTGGAAGAAGGCGGAAGAGATTAGAAACTCGGATAAAACCCCTATTCACGCGCTCAGGGTTATAAAGGAGGTAGAGGATGTTTTAGGCGCGGATGGAATGCTCGTAATTGACGGCGGCGACACCCAGGCGTGGGCGGATGGGGCATATCGCGTGAGAAGGCCTGGTCATTATGTAAAGGGCGGGCCGCTCGGATGTATGGGGGTGGGGGTTCCTTTTGCGATAGGGACAAAGGTCGCGTATCCCGACAGGCAGGTTGCGCTCATCAGCGGAGACGGCGCCATAGGGATGAACTTTATGGAGTTTGAGACGGCTGTGAGGCACAACATTCCATTTGTAGCTGTTGTCTGTAACGACCGTATATGGGGGATGACAAAGCATCAGCTCTGGCTCACATACGGAAAAGACCGGCCGACATTGGGCGTAGACCTTCCCCTTATCCCATTCCATGAAATAGTGAATGTCTTGGGCGGGTATGGGGAATTGGTAACGGAGCCGGGCCAGATTCGGGGGGCGTTGAATCGCGCATTTTCTTCCGGTGTTCCGGCACTTATAAACGTCACAACCGACCCCGAAGCGATCAGCCCAGCGACATACGCCCTCACACAGATGATGATGCCAAAGAAGAAGTAAGGAAAATGGTAGAGATGCAAAATTTGCGTCTCTACACCTCAATGGCGGGTTTTTATGTATAATCAGAATCGAAGAGGTTTTCTTAATGGCTGATAAATTTGATGCAATCCTCATAATTGCATTTGGGGGGCCTGAAAAAACTGAAGATATTCGCCCGTTTCTTGCGAATGTGACGCGCGGGCGTCCGATTCCAAAGGAGCGGATTGATGAGGTTGCCCATCATTATGAACTCATTGGAGGGAGGTCGCCTATCAACGAACTGACATTCAAGCAGGCGCGTGGGCTGGAATTGGCATTGAAAGGGCGTGGTTCTGCGCTTCCCATATTCGTCGGAATGCGCAACTGGCATCCATTTTTAGCCAAAGCTGTAAATGAGATGTCAAGGGCAAATGTGAGGCGTGCAATCGGTGTTATCATGGCTGCGCACGAGAGCGAGGCGAGTTGGCAGAGGTATAAGCAAAACGTCTCCGACGCAATTGCCGAAACGGGCGCGCATCTGTCCGTTGAATACACCCCGCCGCTTTTTGATCACCCTCTATTTATCGAGTCTGTCTCAGACCGCATTGAAGAGTGCCTCAATCAGATTCCAGATGCAGACCGCAATGATACAACGCTCGTTTTTACCGCCCACAGCATCCCAACCCCAATGGCGTATGAGTCGCCTTACGTAGAGCAGCTTACTGAATCATCGCGTCTCGTTGCCGAGCGTCTCGGTCATGAGAACTGGATGCTCGCCTATCAAAGCCGAAGCGGTCGTCCAACCGACCCTTGGCTTGAGCCTGATGTCTGCGATGTAATTCGTGACCTCTCTGCCAGAGGCGTGAAATACGTTGTCGTTGCCCCCATTGGGTTTGTCTGCGACCACGTGGAGATCCTCTATGACCTCGACATCGAGGCCGCCGATGTTGCCCGAAAGGTCGGGATCAAACTGATTAGGGCAAAGGCGGTAAACGATGACCCCAAATTTATTGCGGCGTTGGCGGATGTCGTTGAAAAGCAGATGAGTCTGTAGTCTGTAGGGGCGAGGCATGCCTCGCCCCTACATTGATTATCTATACGCGCAATGAGAATTATTGTAATTGGCGGCGGTATAACGGGTCTGAGTGCAGCTCATCGGCTTGTCGAATTAGGCTCGGAGAAAAGGCTCCCTATTGAGATTGCCCTTCTTGAAGGCGGCGGACGGGTTGGCGGCTCGATTTCCACCCGGCGTCTGGACGGATTTCTCATTGAAGGGGGCCCGGACTCGTTTATCACAACAAAGCCCTGGGCGCTCTCACTGTGCAGGCGCATAGGGCTGGATCCAAACCTAATTCCAACGAATGATAAATACCGCCGCACATTCGTCGTTCATCAGGGCAGGCTAATACCTATCCCTGAGGGCTTTCTCATGGTTGCCCCTGCGCGGTTCTTGCCATTTTTGACCTCTCCCCTGTTTTCGTGGCATGGAAAGCTCCGCATGATGCTGGATGTTATGATACCCCGCGCGCCAAGGCGGGATGACGAAAGCCTTGCCTCTTTTGTCACGCGTCGGCTTGGACGCGAGGCCCTGGATCGCGTCGCACAGCCGCTTATAGGCGGCATATATACCGCCGACCCTGAGACGCTGAGCCTCCGCGCAACCATGCCCCGCTTTCTCGAAATGGAGGAAGAGCACGGCAGCATTATCAGGGCGATGGTAATTGAACAGCGCAAGGCCCAGAGTCGGCGGAGTAAGGATAGCGGCGCCCGGTACAGCCTGTTTATGTCATTCAAAGAAGGGATGCAGACGCTTGTAGATGCGCTTTCGGCGCGCCTGCCCGAGGGCACAATCCGTATCAATCGGTGCGTAAGGCTATTGTCTAAAGTAAATGATGGTAGCTGGGGCATTCTTATGGATGACGGCTCGCTGATTGAGGCTGATGGAGTGATTGTTGCCACATCAGCCCGTCATGCGGCGGCGCTGTCTATGGGATTTGACCCATACCTGTCAGCAGACCTGGAGAGGATTCAATATGCCTCTTCCGCCGTTATAAACCTCGCTTATAGGCGTGAAGATATACCTCATCCGATTGATGGCTTTGGATTTGTTGTCCCAATTGTTGAAAAACGCCCCATTATTGCCTGTTCGTTCAGCAGCGCCAAATTTACAGGGCGCGCACCTGAGGGGAACGAGCTTCTCCGCTGCTTTGTCGGCGGCGCATTGCAGCCGGAGGTTTACGGATGGGATGATGATGTTCTCATTGAGGCAATGCGTAAGGAGATGAGAGACCTGCTTGGCATCAAGGCTCAACCGCTGTTTGCGTTTGTGCACCGCCATCCTCAATCAATGCCCCAATATCCGGTTGGACATCTTGAGCGGGTCTCACGAATCAATGACAGGGTGAAACACCATAGAGGACTTGCGATTGCGGGGAACGCATACGGCGGAGTCGGCATCCCGGACTGCATACATGGAGGCGAATCGGCAGCCGAAGCCGTTGTGAATGGTTTAGGGCGGTATTCTAATCAGCGTAGGGGTCTGTCACCCTGAGTCCTTCACTTAGTTCAGGATAAACTCCGTGAGGGGTCTTGTATTTAGTCCTAGATTCTTCGCTTCGCTCAGAATGACACCTTGTAAACTCAAGCGCAATTCGCTCTAAGGAATACTTGTAGAACTAAGCTCCCTGAGTTACGCTATGATGTGGTAATTATTTATAGAAAAATTCTAAAAATTAGGTGCGTTTATTATGATACGAAGGGATGAAAAAGACGGTTGGATTTTAATCAGTCAGCATGACCATGCGGAGCTTTCAGGGGATATAATGAAATACTGGGGAAATAAGGAGTTTGCCAGACTGGATAGCGAGGTTCTGTTTGCGATTGGAGAGCACGACAACGGCTGGAAGGAATGGGATTCCTCTCCCAAGGTGAACTCCGTAAGCGGGTATCCGATGAATTTCTTGGAGATGAGTTCTTCCGATCAGTCTGAAATATGGAGGCGGTGTTTTAGAAGGTATGAGGCAGACCACCCCTATGCCTCGGCGCTGATTGCCCTCCATTTTGGAAAACTCAATGAAAAGTCGCTTAATAAGAACTCAAATAACGGTACAGCGAGGGCTTTACAGAATGAAATCGCCGATTTTGTCTCCGGCATGTTAAAGATTAATATTCCAGATTTAGACCTCAATTCACTGCCTAAGGATGTTCAAGCGAATCTCAGGCTCGTTCAAGTTGCGGATATAATCTCACTTACCCTCTGTCATGGCTGGCTCTCGATCGGCATTGATGATGTTCCAATTGGCTATAATGGCTCGACAACGGCTCTGAATCTGAAGTCAAATGACGGGGGTCATTATATTATCACTCCCTATCCATTCTCCCAACCCCTAATTAATCTTCAGGTTGAGGGACGCAGATTGGGTCGGAAGAAATTCTCCGGAGATGCCGAACTGAGAGAGATGCTGGCTGGGTCTCAACGGGAGATACTCCATTTCTCAATTCGGGGAGAATGAATAATACTGTCTAGCCACGAATTGATACAAATAAACACGAATGAAAAGAAAGAATTGAATATTAAAACTTAAATGGATACTCCTCGATTTAATCGGGGGTAAAAGCGTTCGGGTATGACAATAAAGGGGTTGTCATTCCCGTATGTACTAAGCGGGAATCCAGTTTTATCTGTTTTTCGTGCTAATCTGTGTTTATTCGTGGCTAATTACAAATCATGAAAGAAAAAAGCACAGTCTTCCCTGCATTTGATGAAATAGACGGGCCGAGCCTCAGTGTTATTCGTGATTGTGTGCACTGCGGATTCTGCCTTACGGCATGTCCGACATACCTTGAGACTGGAAATGAGCTTGATTCTCCGAGGGGGAGAATCTATCTGATGAAATCCGCCATAGAGGGGCGGATTCCAATGGGCGAGGCTCTGGTTAAGCATCTCGACCTGTGCCTTGGATGCCTTGCATGTGAAACCGCCTGCCCCTCAGGCGTAGATTACTCCCAGCTTATCGAATCCTCAAGGTCTCAGATTGAGCGCCGGTACAGGAGACCCTTTTCGGAGAGGCTTTACCGCTCCCTTCTATTCTCGATTTTTCCATATCCCAAAAGGCTCAGGCCTCTTCTTCCATTTCTCTTTTTGTATCAGGCCGCGGGAATTAGGAGATTAATTCAGTCTTCAGGAATTCTTCATAAACTCTCGGAGAAATTAGCGCACATGGAGGGGATGTTGCCGGAGGTTAAGTCTGCATTCCCATCCTCTTTGCCAGATTTAATGCCTGCTAGAGGGAAAAGGCGGTTTCGTGTTGCGTTTCTTACGGGATGCGTGCAGAGCGTCCTTTTCCCAGAAACCAATGGGGCTACGGTCAGGGTTCTTGCCGAAAACGGATGCGATGTTGTCATTCCCAGGGATCAGGTCTGTTGCGGGGCGCTCTCCCTCCACTCAGGACGCTTATCCGAGTCAAGGGAATTTGCGCGATCAAACATCGGGATTTTTGAAAATTGTGATGTTGATGCAATCATAGTGAACTCCGCGGGGTGCGGGTCTGCCATGAAGGAATACGGCGAGATTGTTAATGATTCCCGCGCGAAAAAATTCAGCAAGAAGGTAAAAGACATTATGGAATTCCTTGTGGATATTGGGGTTCAAGGAGAATTAAAGGAACTAAAATTAAGGGCCACGTATCAGGATGCATGTCATATAGCACACGCACAGGGAATAAGAACCCATCCCCGAAAAATCATAAATCAGATTCCAGGAATTGAATTCATTGAGCTTCCCGAATCGGATATATGCTGCGGGAGCGCGGGGATTTACAATCTCGTAGAGCCTGAGATGTCTGAAAAACTCCTTGAGCGGAAAATCTCCAGGCTCAAAGAAACAGGAGCCGAGGTCTTGGTTGCGGGAAACCCCGGATGCCTCTTGCAGATTGGAATGGGCATAAGACGTTACGGACTGAATATCAAAACCGCCCATCCGGTTGAGCTGCTCGATTGGGCATATAGGGGGAGTGTTTCTAAATCAAATATTTGAATTTGTTATCCTTCTTTACTCACTTCAAGGAAAAGGACAATCGGGTATTTCTCTAGAGCCTGTTTCAAAACCTCTGTATGCTGTCATTCTGAGCGAAGCGAAGAATCTCATATTCAGCACTAAGGATGAGACCCTTCGCTTTGCTCAGGGTG
>Ga0209810_1000494_pt1 | contig 86142 bp, 72 predicted proteins | sample Coa_R1_7_FD_187159 | JGI IMG/M metagenome (GOLD analysis project Ga0209810, IMG submission 187159) | Surface soil microbial communities from Centralia Pennsylvania, which are recovering from an underground coalmine fire - Coalmine... | ecosystem: Environmental > Terrestrial > Soil > Unclassified... | reverse complement strand
GCCGAACGACAAGCCGCCCTATCCGGCTGGATCGACTGGTACAACACCCGACGACCACACGGCTCCCTCAGCCACAAACCCCCGGCAGCTCGCCTCAACGAGCTGAACAACCTAGCCGGGTCCTACACCTAGCGCGGCGGTTCGGGGCCTAGCGCGGCGGCGGCGCACGCGCCGGGTCGCGCAACTTGCTCGCGCCTGCGTACAGTCACGCCCCGTGTCACCGGCGGACCTCGATCGCGCGCTTCTGATGGCGGCGCGCACGCGCGGGCACCGGCGAGGGCTCGAGCGGGCGCTGGCCGCCTACTCGCGCCTCGGCGAGCACGCCGCGTGCTGGTTCGTGCTGGGCCTTACCGGCGGCTGGCTGGCCAGCCAGCCAGCCCGGCGGCGGGCGTGGCGGCGCGGCGCGCGCGTGGTGGCCGCCGCCTACGGCGCCAACTACGCGGTCAAGCTGATCGTCCGCCGCCGCCGCCCCGACCTCCCCGGCCTGCCCCCCCTCTCGCCCACCGTCTCCCGGCTGTCGTTCCCCAGCGCCCACGCCACCACCTCGTTCGCGGCCGCTCGCGCCTACAGCCGCGCCGCCCCCGCCGCGCCCCTGTACGCCGCGGCGGTGGCGTTCGCGCTCAGCCGCCCGTACCTCGGCGTCCACTACCCCAGCGACGTGGTGGCGGGGGCGCTGCTGGGAACCGCCGTGGCGGAGGCCTGGCCGCCGTGAAGGTGGGGATCGTGGGGCTGCCCAACGCCGGCAAGTCCTCGCTGTTCAGCGCGCTCACCGGGGTGGCCGCCGAGGCGGCCAACTACCCGTTCACGACGATCGAGCCCAACGTGGCGGTGGTGCCGGTTCCCGATCCCCGCCTGGAGGCGGTGGCGAGGACCGTCGGCGCCTCCAAGGTGGTCCACGACACGATCACCTTCCACGACATCGCGGGGCTGGTCGAGGGGGCCCATCGCGGCGAGGGTCTGGGGAACCGGTTCCTCGCCAACATCCGCGAGACCGACGCGATCGCCCACGTGGTGCGGGTGCACGGCGATCCCCAGGTGGTCCACCCGGAGGGCAGGGTCGACCCGCTGCGCGACATCGAGACCGTCGAGACCGAGCTCCTCTACGCCGACCTTGAGCAGGCCGAGCGCCGGCTGGAGCGCGTGGCGCGGGCCGCGCGGGGAGGCGACCGGCATGCCCTCGCCGAGGCGGGCTGGCTGGAGGCGCTGATCGCGGCGCTCCGGGCGGGGAGGCCGGCGAGAACGGTCCCGCCGCCGCCGGACGCCCCCGACGCGACGGCGCTCCTGCAGCCCCTGACCGCCAAGCCGGTCCTGTACGTGGCCAACGTGGAGGAGGGCTCGGCCGAGGTCCCACCCGAGATCGCCGCCCACGCCGCCTCCCAGGGCGCGGCGGCGGTGGCGATCAGCGCCCGCCTGGAGGCCGAGCTGGCCGAGCTGGGGGGCGAGGAGGCCGCCGCGATGCGCTCCGAGCTGGGGATGGAGGAATCGGGGCTGGATGCCGTGCTGAGGGGCGCGTTCTCGCTGCTGGAGCTGATCGCGTTCTTCACCGCGGGCGAGGCCAAGCCCGCCCAGTCCTGGCATCTGCGCCGAGGCGGGACCGCCTGGGAGGCGGCCGGGCTGATCCACTCCGACATCCAGCGCGGGTTCATCCGCGCCGAGGTGGTCGGCTGGCGGGAGCTGGTCGACGCGGGCGGCTACGCCGGCGCGCGCGAGCGCGGGCTTCTGCGGCTGGAGGGGCGCGACTACGTGGTCGCCGACGGGGACGTGATCACGGTGCGCTTCAACGTCTGAGCGAGAGCGCCGCGTCCACCTCCGCCTGGAGACGGTCGATCCGCCGGTTCTCCGCCTGGTAGCGCTGGATCAACGCCTCACCGGCCACGCTAGAGATCGCCCACGTCGGCCGCCGCCTCGAGCCGCTCCGCCAGGCGAGCCAGGCCCAGCTCACGGGCGGCCCGCGCGCCGGACGCCAGGTCGGTCTCGCGGTCGGCCGGCCGCGGCAGGGCGACCGTGCGCAGGTGGGCGATCTCGCGGAAGGCGCGGAGCTCCTCGGCGTGGTCGCGCAGGGTGGCGGCGAGGCGCGGGCGCTCGGTGCCGGCGGCCGCGATCGCGCCCTCGAGCGAGCCGTGGCGTTCGAGCAGCTCGGCCGCCGTCTTGGGCCCGATGCCCGGGGCACCCGGCAGCCCGTCGGAGGGGTCGCCGCGCAGGGCGATGAAGTCGGGGACGAGCTCGGGTCCGATCCCGTAGCGGCGGCGCACCTCCGCCCCGTCCACCTCCTCGAAGCCGCTGATCCCCGACTTCAGGTAGAGCACGCGCACCCGGTCGCCGACGCACTGGTACATGTCGCGGTCCCCGGTCAGGATCAGGGCCTCGCCACCCGCGGCGGCCTCGGCGGCCGCCAGCGAGCCGAGCAGGTCGTCGGCCTCGAGGTCGGCGGAGGTTTCCACCGCCCACCCGAATGCGGCGAACAGCCCGGGCGCGCGGTCGAACTGCCAGGCCAGCGCCTCGGGCACCGGCGGACGGTGGGCGTGGTAGGGCGGGTAGAGCTCGACGCGGTAGCCGGCCGCCTCGGCGCCGAAGCAGAGGACGACGGCCCGCGGCCGGCGGTCGGCGGCCACCCGGAGCAGCACGTTGACCGACCCCAGCAGGGCGTTGACCGGGTGACCGTCGGCGCCGCGGATGCTGTCGGGCAGCGCGAAGAAGGAGCGGTAGAGGAGGAAGGGCGCGTCGACCGCCAGCAGCGGGCGGCTCACGGGCTCGGGGTTGGCGACCCCGCGGTGGCGGCGGCCGGGCCCGCAAATGGGGTGGCCGACCCCGCGGTGGCGGCGGCCGGGCCCGCAAACGGGGTGGCCGACCCCGCGATGGGGGCGGCCGGACCCGCGAACGGGGTGGCCGACCCCGCGGCGGCGGCGGCCGGACCCGCGAACGGGCTGACCGGTCCCGCCGGCCCCGGGAACGGGTTGGCCGGCCCCGGGAACGAGGTCGCCGGCCCCGCGAAGCCCCGCCAGAGGACGCGGTAGACGCCCGCGTGGCGGATCGTCATCGTGTACGCGCCGCGCGCCGTGAGCCGCACGTGGGCGACCGTCCGCCAGCGACCGCGCATCAGGCGCTGGACGGCGACGCGCGTGCCCGCGCGCGCCGGGAACACGCTTCCCACCAGCGCCGGCGGCGGCGGGACCACCGCGACGCGGGCCGCGGCGGCGAACGGGCTCTGGGCGATCAGGCGCGCGGCGCCGGGGGTCGCGCCGCCCGAGGACGTGCCCGTCCCGCCCGAGGACGTGCCGGTGCCGCCCGAGGACGTGCCCGTGCCGCCCGAGGACGTGCCCGTGCCGCCCGATGAGGCGCCCGTGCCGCCGGAGGACGTCCCGGTGGGCGCCGGCGTGCCCGCGCCGGGCGAGCCGGGCGTCCCCTGGGAGCTCGAGATCCTGGCGAAGAACATGTAGGTGGACATGAGGCCGAAGATCTGCTGCAGGCGGGGGCCGCTGACCGTCACCGTGCCCTTGGTGCCCACGACCTGCGCGGTGACGACCCGCGGCGAGACGCCGCGCCGGGTCACCCGGATGCCGATCAGCCTGCCCCGCACCAGCGACCCGAGCTTCCGCGCCGCCACCGTCATCGTCATCCGCACCGTCCAGCGATGGGCCGGATTGCCGGCCACGCCGTCGTAGGGGTCGGGGACGCCGCGCAGCCACGGCTCCGGCGTGGCGCCCAGCCAGACGTTCTGCACGTCCTCGGTGTAGCCACCCGAGCTGGAGAAGAAGAAGGTGGCCACCGGGTGCCCGTCGTAGGTGACGACCTGCCCGCGGGTGGCGGCGACGGCGGCGTCGGTCGCCGAGGTCTCGGCGGCCACTCCCTGGTAGGCCTGTGAGCGGGTGTCGGAGTAGAGCTGGTAGCCGTTGCCGCCCACGTCGGTGGTGATCGCGTAGGTGCGGGCGGCGACCGCCTGCGCCCTGAGCGCCTCCGGCGCCCAGCTGGCGGGCATCTCGGCCGAGACGACCCCGCGGACGTAGTCCTCCAGGTCGACCGCCTCGACCGTCTGGACCGAGGAGCCGCTGGGGCGGAACTCGAGCGAGCCGCGGTAGGGCCCGTGGCCGGCGAGCAGAAGCGGCGTGGAGCCGGAGACGGTGAGCGGCGGCGCCGAGGCGTAGACCCGCTTGCCGTGAGGGTCGAAGAGCCCGAGCTGGCCGGAGGCCAGCGGGCGCACCGAGTAGGTGGCGCCCGAATCCAGCGCCTTGGGCTTCTGGCCCGCCGCGGGCCCGACCGCCCGAGTCGCGCCGCTGAACGACGCCTGGCCGACGCCGATCAGCACCCGCACCACCTGGTTTGGGTCGGTCTGGCCGATCGTCGTGCCCTCGAAGTAGTGGGCGAGGATCCAGCGGTAGTCCTTGCCGTGCAGGGCGAAGCCGTAGGCCCCGTACTGGCTCATGCCGATGCCGTGGCCGTAGCCGCCGCCCCGGATGTAGAAGAGGCTGGCGGCGCCGGCGGGGACGGCCCCGACGAGCGCCAGCGCCAGGGTCGCGGAGACGATCAGCGCGCGCACTGAAGCTGAAAGACACGTGCGGCGGCGCCGGGTTGCGGTTAGATACCTCGTTGAGATGGCGGAGCGCAAGGCGTCAGAGGTGTTCGTGGAGTCTCTTGAGGCGGAGGGCGTTCGCTATGTGTTCGGCATTCCGGGCGAGGAGACGCTCGACCTGAACGAGTCGCTGGCGGGATCCTCTTCGATTCGCTTCATACCTGTTCGTCACGAGCAGGGCGGCGCCTACATGGCCGATGCCTACGGGCGCCTCACCGGCCGGGCCGGCGTCTGCCTGGGGACCCTCGGCCCGGGGGCGACCAACCTCGTCACCGCCGTGGCCGACGCGTTCCTCGACCGCGCTCCCCTGGTGGCGCTCACCGGCCAGTCGGACCTGGAGCGCATGCACAAGGAGTCACACCAGTACATCGATCTGATCGGCATCCTGCGGCCGGTGGTTAAGTGGAACGCCCGGGTCTCCAGCCCCGAGATCGTGCCGGAGGTCGTCCGCAAGGCATTCAAGGTAGCCGAGTCCGAGAAGCCGGGGGCAACCCACCTCGAGCTGCCCGAGGACGTGATGGCCCGCCCGCTGGAGGCCTCGCCCCTGCCGCGGCGCGCGCCCGTGCAGCCGGAGCCGGGAGGCAAGGAGCTCGAGCGGGCGGCCGAGCTGATCGACGCGGCCGAGAACCCGATCGCGCTGGTGGGAAACGGCGCCATCCGCGCCCGCGCCGGCCGGGCGCTGCGGGCCTTCGTCCACACGACCGGCATTCCGGTCGCCGAGACGTTCATGGCCAAGGGGCTGATCGACTACGAGGATCCGCACGCGCTGGGCACGGTCGGCCTCCAGTCCCGCGACTACGAGATGGCGGGGTTCGACGACGCCGACGTGGTGATCGCGATCGGCTACGACCTGGTGGAGCACGCGCCCGAGCACTGGAATCCCGCCGGCAACAAGAAGATCGTGATGATCGACAGCGTGGCAGCCGAGATCGACGAGTTCTTCATGCCCGAGGTGGAGCTGATCGGCGACATCGCCCACGTGCTCGCCCGGCTGGCCGCCAGCTGCCACCGACAGGCCCCCACCCAGCCGCCCGAATGCCAGCTGCACGACGTGGTGATGGGCGCGTTCCGCGAGGCGCCCGAGGACGACCACTTTCCGCTGCGCCCCCCGCGCGTGCTGTGGGAGATCCGCGACGCGCTCGGGCGCGAGGACCTGCTCGTCTCCGACGTCGGCCTGCACAAGCTGTGGATCGGGCGGATGTTCCCGGCGCACGAGCCGGGCACGGTGCTGATCGCCAACGGCCTGGCCGGCATGGGCTTCGCCCTGCCCACCGGGATCGCGGCCAAGCTCGTGCACCCCGAGCGCAGCGTGGTCACGGTGTCGGGGGACGGCGGCTTCTTGATGAACTGCCAGGAGCTCGAGACGGCGGTGCGCCTGCGCACGCCGACCGTGAACGTCGTGTGGGAGAACGGCGAGTTCGGCTCGATCGCGTGGAAGCAGGACAACAGGTTCGGCCGCCACTTCGACGTCGGCTTCGGCAACCCTGACTTCGTCAGGCTGGCCGAGGCGTTCGGGATGCCGGCCTGGCGGTGCTCGAGCGCCGAGGACTTCGCGGGGCGCCTGCGCCAGGCGCTCGCCCTCGATCTGCCCTCGCTGATCGTCGTGCCGATCGACTACTCGCTCGACGTGACGCTGTCGGGCGCGCTGGGGGCCGAGACGGTCGCCACCTGAGGGGGCGCCACGGGGGCGCGCTGGGGGCCGAGACCCTCGTCACCGGTGGTCGGCCGGCGCCTTTACCGCGCGGTCAACTCAGCTAGCATGGGGCGGGAGAGGCGCGCGAGGAGAGGAGCCAGCGTGAGCATCAGACGCCTGTCGGTCATCGCGGCCGCCGCGGCCGCCCTGGCGGTCGCCGCCGGTGCCTCCGGCGCGCAGGCCCGGACCGTGTGGCTCTGCTTCCCGGGCCACGGCCCCGACCCCTGCGCCCCCGGCCTCTCGACCACCGTCTACACGCCGTCGCTGCACCGGCTGCGCGTGATCCACCCGCGCCCGGCCCGGCCCCCCGCGATCGACTGCTTCTACGTCTACCCCACGGTCAGCGACCAGCCCACGGGCAACGCCAACCTCCACATCGACCCCGAGGAGCGCTCCGTCGCCCTCTACCAGGCCGCCCGCTACTCCCAGTACTGCCGGGTGTTCGCGCCGATGTACCGGCAGGTGACGCTGGCCGGGATCGGGACCGGGTCGGCGCCCACCACCAAGCCCGACCCGGCGCTCGCGCTCGGGGACGTGGTGAGCGCGTTTCGGACCTATCTGCGCCGGTACAACCACGGCCGCGGCTTCGTGCTGATCGGGCACTCGCAGGGCTCCTTCGTCCTGCGCCAGCTGATCGCGCGCCAGGTAGAGCCGCGCCCGGCGGTCCGCCGGCGGCTGGTCTCGGCGATCCTGCTCGGCGGCAACGTGCTGGTCGGCGAGTGGCGCCACATCCCGCCCTGCCGCGCGGCCACCCAGACCGGGTGCGTGATCGCCTTCTCCACGTTCGACCAGCCGCCGCCGCCGGACTCGCTCTTCGGGCGGGCGCCGGCGGCGGGCGAGCGCGTGCTGTGCACCAACCCGGCGGCGCTGCGCGGGGGCTCGGGCCTGCTCGACCCGATCGCGCCCAGCGCGCCGTTCGCGCCGGGGACGCTGATCGCGACCGGGAACCTGCTCCTGCACGTGAGCTTCCCCCACCCGCCGACCGTCTGGTGGACGGCGCCCGGCTCCTACTCGGCCCGCTGCCAGACCACGAACGGAGCCACCGTGCTGGAGATCGCCCCCCGGCGGGGCGCGCCCGACCCCACCCCCGCGCCCTCGCCGATGTGGGGGCTGCACCTGCTCGACGCCAACATCGCGCTGGGGAACCTGATCGAGGTGGTGCGGCGCGAGGCGGCGGCGTTCGCCGCGAGCGGCAGGTAGGGACCGGCCGCCCGTCGCCCGAGCGTCAGAGATTGCCCTGCGCCATCCGGCGCAGGTCCATCGCCTTCTCGTAGGTCTCCTCGTCGACGCCCATCTCGAGGGCGACGTCGCGCAGCGGCCGGCCCGAGCTCGCCGCCGCCTTGACGATCTCGGCCCCCTTGTCGTAGCCGATGTAGGGGTTGAGCGCGGTGGCCGCCGCCAGCGTCATCTCGGCCGAGCGCCGGCAGCCCTCCTCGTTGGCCTGGATCCCCTCCACGCACTTCTCGGCCAGCACGCGGCAGGCGGCGCTCAGCAGCCGGATCGAGTCGAGCAGGTTGCGCGCCAGCAGCGGCACCCGCACGTTGAGCTCGAAGTTGCCCTCCAGGCCGCCGATCGTGATCGCGGCGTCGTTGCCGATCACCTGGGCGGCGACCTGGAGCACCACCTCGGGGATCACCGGGTTGACCTTGCCGGGCATGATCGAGGAGCCCTTCTGCAGCTCGGGCAGCAGCAGCTCGCCGATCCCCGCCCGGGGCCCCGAGCCCATCAGCGCCAGGTCGTTGGCGATCTTGGTCAGCGAGACCGCGAGCACCTTGAGCGCGCCGGAGAGCTCCACCAGCGCGTCGCGGTTGCCCTGGGCCTCGAACGGGTCCTCGGGAGGGCGGATCTCCAGGCCGGTCGCCTCGCTGAGGCGGGAGCGCACCCGCTCGGCGAACTCCCGGTGGGTGTTCAGGCCCGTCCCGGTGGCGGTTCCGCCGAGCGGGATCTGGGCCACCTGGGGAAGCGCGCCCCGCACGCGCCGCGCGCCGAGGCGGACCTGGGCCGCGTAGCCGGAGAACTCCTGGCCGAGCGTCACCGGCACGGCGTCCATCAGGTGCGTGCGCCCCGCCTTGACGATGTCGTGGAACTGCTGCGCCTTGTCCGCGAACGCGCGCTCCAGGCGCTCGAGCGCCGGCAGCAGGTCGTGGGTGGCGTTCTGGAGCGCGGCCAGGTGCACCGCCGAGGGGAACACGTCGTTGGAGGACTGGCCCATGTTGACGTGGTCGTTGGGGTGGGCGCCCTCGCCGGCGAGGTTGGCGATCACCTCGTTGGCGTTCATGTTGGTCGAGGTGCCCGACCCGGTCTGGAAGACGTCGATGGGGAACTGGTCGTCGAACGCCCCCTCGGCCACGCGGTCGGCGGCGGCGGCGATCCGCTCCGCCAGCTCGCCCTCCAGCAGGCCCAGCTCGGCGTTGACGCGGGCGGCGGCCGCCTTGATCCGCCCCAGCCAGTGGATGACCGAGGCGGGCACCGGCTCGCCCGAGATCGGGAAGTTGGCGACCGCCTTGGTGGTCTCGCCGCCCCAGAGTTGCTCAGACTGATCGACGCTCATGGGCTGAACGCTAGCGCTCAGCCCAGGAACGCGATCAGCTCGCGCGCCACCGACACCGGGTCGTCGTAGGCGATCAGGAAGCCGGTGGCGGGGATCACCCGCAGCTGCGCGTCGGGGAGCAGGTCGAGCGCCTCCCGGGCGGCCTGGAGGGGGTGGGCGGGATCTTGGTCGGCCCACAGCAGGAGCACCGGGAGGTCGATGCGGCGGTAGGCGTCGAGCAGGTCGCGCTGAGCGCGCGTCGGGGTGCGGCGGGCGAACTTGGCCCACGACCGCGCCCGGTTGCCGTTGCCGGGCACGTCGGCCATCGCGTGGCGGATGAGGTCGCGCGCCGCGGGGTTTCGCTGCAGCGAGAGGCGCTCGCCGCTGCGCGGGGTGAAGACCGCGCGGGCCGCGTGCGAGAGCAGCAGGTCGATCCCCGGGACGACCCCCACGCGGCAGCCCGCGCGCCACAGCGAGCGCCGGGGCGAGAACGGCTGGCGGCGGTGCAGGCGGGTGGGCATGAGCACGAGCCGGGCCGGTCTCAAGCGGCCCTCGACCAGCGCGCGGAGCGCCACCTCGGCGCCCAGGTCGTGGCCGGCGAGCAGCGGCCGGGGGCCCAGCACCTCGTGGCAGAAGCCGGCCAGCACCTCGGCCATCCAGCCGGGCGTGTAGGGGTGGCGGGGGCGGTCCTCGGAGTCGCCGTGGAGCGGCAGGTCGGGCAGGACGACCCGGAAGCGCGCCGCCAGCGGCTCGACGATCGGCTCCCACTCGCGGTGCGAGAGCCATAGCGAGTGCAGCAGCGCCAGCGCCGGCCCGGTGCCGGTCTCCCGGTAGGCCACGCGGGCGCCGTCGGGATGGTGGTAGAGGCGCAGGCGCATGCCGTCTCGATCCTTGCATGGTCGGTTGCGCTACTTGCGCGAAACCTGCCGGCGCTCGATAACACGCGTGCCATGATCCGCATCAACGGCGCGGCGAGCATGCTCGGCGTGAGCACCAACACGCTCCGGGGATGGGAGCGGCGCTACGGCTTCCCCCGGCCGCAGCGCTCCTCGGGCGGCCACCGCCAGTACTCGCTGGAGGAGATCGAGGCGCTGCGCCAGGCGCTCGCCGAGACGGGCAACGTCTCCTCGGCGGTGGCGCTCGCCCGGCAGCGCGGCAGCGCCCCGTCCTCCAGCCCGCGCCTGGCGGACGCGCTGCGCGCCTTCGACGAGGGGGCGGCCGACCGCCTGCTGGAGGAGAGCCTGGCGCTGCGCTCGCTGGAGCGGACGATCGAGGAGGTCCTGCTGCCGGCGGTCGCCGCCCAGCAGGAGCCCGAGCGGCCCACGGCGGAGTTCGAGTTCGCCTGGCGCCACGCCACGGCCTGGCTGTCGGCGATGAAGCGCCTGGCCCCGCCCGCCTCGCGCCGGGAGGGCGTGCTGATCTTCGACTCCTCGGGGGTGTGCGACCTGGAGAGCCTGCACTCGCAGGCGCTGGAGGTGATGTTGCGCCGCTCGGGGCTGCGCACGCTGCTGCTCACGCCGGGGATCGACAACGGGCGGCTCGGGCGGGCGCTGCGCGCGCTGGAGCCCGACGCGGTCGTCCTCGCGGGCGGGGGGCTGGCGCTGGAGGCGATCGGACGGATCGTCTACGCGATCCGCGCGGTCCGCCCGGCGGTCCACGTGCTCGACTTCCGTACCACCGTTCCCGACACCGGGCTGAGCACGATCACGCGGCTGGGCGACTCCCCCACCGCGGCGCGCGAGGCGATCCTGGAGCTGCTCACCGGCCGCCGCGCGCAGGCCCCCGAGACGGGCCTTTCGGCGCCCGGCGCCGCCGGGGCGTAGAGCGGGTAGCCGCCTAGAATCGGGCGCCCGATGGAGCGCCCTCCCCACCGGCCGGTCGACCCCCACGTCTCGTTCCCCGAGCTCGAGGAGCGGGTGCTGGAGCGCTGGCGCGAGCGCGACGTCTTCGCCGAGTCGCTGCGGCGCCGGCGGGGCGCGCCGGCCTGGCGCTTCTACGAGGGCCCGCCGACGGCCAACGCGCCGCCCGGCTCCCATCACGTGCTCTCGCGCGTGTTCAAGGACATCTTCCCCCGCTACAAGACCATGTGCGGCTACTACGTCGAGCGCAAGGGCGGCTGGGACTGCCACGGGCTCCCGGTGGAGCTGGCGCTGGAGGCCGAGCTCGGCTTCACCTCCAAGGAGGACATCGAGCGCTACGGGATCGCCGAGTTCAACGCGCGCTGCCGCCAGAAGGTGATGAGCCACGTCGAGGACTGGAACCGCATGGTCGAGCGCGTGGGCCACTGGATCGACCTCGAGCACGCCTACCGGACGATGGACGCCGAGTACGTGGAGTCGGTCTGGTGGGCGCTGAAGACGATCCACGCCCGGGGGCTGCTGTACGAGAAGCTCAAGGTGGTCCCCTACTGCCCGCGCGACCAGGTCACGCTCTCAAGCCACGAGCTGGGCCAGCCCGGGGCCTACCGCGACGTGGTCGACCCGTCGGTGTACGTGCGCCTGCCGGTGCGCGAGGCGGCCGGCCCGCTCGCTCGCGGCGACGAGCTGCTGGTCTGGACGACGACGCCGTGGACGCTGGTCTCCAACGCCGCGGTGGCGGTCAACCCCGAGATGGCCTACGTCCGCGCCCGGAGCGGCGAGGCGACGTTCGTGCTCGCCGAGGCGCTGCTCGAGCGGGTGCTGGGCGAGGGGGCGGAGGTGATCGACCGCTTCGACGGCGAGGCGATCGTCGGGACGCGCTACGAGCCTCCGTTCCAGTTCATCCCGGGCTCCGAGTACGGCGAGCTGGGGCACACGGTGCTGGCCGGGGATTTCGTCACCGCCGAGGACGGGACCGGGTTGGTGCACACCGCGATCGCCTTCGGCGAGGATGACTTCCGCCTGGGCGAGCAGCACGGGCTGCGCGTGGTCAACCCGGTGCGGCTCGACGGCACCTACGACGAGCGGATCGGCCGCTACGCCGGGCGGGCGGTCAAGGACGCCGATCCGGACCTGATCGAGGATCTGCGCGCGCGCGGGCGGCTGCTGCGGGCCGAGACCTACAAGCACTCCTACCCGCACTGCTGGCGCTGCGGGACGCCGCTGCTGTACTACGCCAAGCCCTCCTGGTACATCGCCACCAGCCAAATCCGCGACCGGCTGCTGGCGGCCAACGAGACGGTTCGCTGGTACCCCGAGCACGTCAAGCACGGGCGCTTCGGCAACTGGCTGGAGGGCAACGTCGATTGGGCGCTCTCGCGCGAGCGCTACTGGGGCACGCCGCTGCCGGTGTGGCGCTGCGCCCACGGGTGCGTGAAGGTGATCGGCTCGCTGGAGGAGCTGGAGCGGGAGTCCGGCGTGCGGGTGGAGGACCCGCACCGGCCGTTCGTCGACGAGGTGGTGCTCAGGTGCGAGAACTGCGGCGGCGAGATGCGCCGGGTGCCCGAGGTGATCGACGTGTGGTTCGACTCCGGGTCGATGCCGTTCGCGCAGTTCGGCGCCCCCCACACGGGTGAGGAGGCCTTCCGGGAGCGCTTCCCGGCCGACTTCATCTGCGAGGCGCTCGACCAGACGCGGGGCTGGTTCTACTCGCTGCTCGCCGTCTCGACCCTGCTCTTCGACTCCTCCTCCTACCGGACCGTGCTGTGCCTCGGGCTGATCCTCGACGAGGAGGGGCGCAAGATGTCCAAGTCGCTGGGCAACGTGGTCGAGCCGTGGGACGTGATCGACCGCTTCGGCGCCGACGCGTTCCGCTGGTACTTCTTCACCTCCAAGCAGCCGTGGGACGGCTACCGCTTCTCGATGGAGACGATCGAGGAGGCGGTGCGCCAGTTCCTGCTCCAGCTGTGGAACACCTACGGGTTCTACGTGCTCTACGCCAACGCCAACCACGTGGCGCCGGCGGCGCTGGAGGGCGCCGAGCCCGAGGGCGAGCTGGACCGCTGGGCGCTCTCGCGGCTGAGCGCCACCGTGCAGACGGTGCGCGAGCGGCTGGACGACTTCGACGCCACCACGGCGGGGCGGGCGATCGCCGAGTTCGTCGACGAGCTCTCCAACTGGTACGTGCGCCGCTCCCGGCGGCGCTTCTGGGACGGGGAGCCGAGCGCCTTCGCGGTCCTGCGCACCGCGCTGGTGACGCTGTCCCGGCTGCTGGCGCCCTTCTGCCCGTTCCTGGCCGACGAGATCTACGGCAACCTGGATGGCGCCGAGCCGAGCGTGCACCTCACCGACTACCCGACGCCGGGCGCGCGCGAGCAGAGCCTGGAGGCGACGATGGCGGTGGCGCGCGAGACGGTGCGGCTCGGGCTGGCCGCCCGCGCCCAGGCCAAGCTCAAGGTGCGCCAGCCGCTGCGCGCCGCCGTGGTGGTGGCGGCCGGCGCCGAGCGGGAGGCGATCGAGCGCCTCGCCGAGCTCGTGCGCGAGGAGCTCAACGTGCGCGAGCTGCGCTTCGTCAGCCAGGCCGACGAGCTGGGCGAGCTCGAGGTGAAGCCCAACTACCGCTCCCTGGGCCCGCGCTTCGGCCGGCAGATGCCGCTGGTCGCCGACGCGGTCGCGGGGCTGGACCCGGCGGCGGTGGGCGAGGCGCTGCGCGCGGGGCGGCCGGTGGCGATCTCGGTCGCCGGGCACGACCACGAGCTGGGCGAGGAGGACCTCATCCTCTCGATGCGGCCGCTGGAGGGCTACCAGGTGGAGCGCGAGGGCTCCCACGCGGTGGCGCTGGAGCTGGAGCTCGACGACGACCTGCGCGAGGAGGGATGGGTGCGCGACATCGTGCGCGCCGTCCAGCTCGCCCGCCAGGAGGCGGGGCTCCAGGTCACCGACCGGATCGCGCTCACCCTCGAGGGCGACGAGGCGCTCCTGGCCGCCGCCCGCCGGCGCCAGGACTACATCGCCGGCGAGACGCTGGCCGTCGAGGTCGCCTACGAGTCATTGGACGGCGCCGCCCCGGTGACGATCGACGGCCGCGAGCTGCGGATCGGCGTGGCCCTGGCGGCGCGGGGAGAGTAGGGGGCGGCGAAGGCCCCGGGGCGCCGGCGAACGTTCCGCCGACGACCCCCCCATCACCGGCAACCCCCCCATCACCGGCGACCCCCTGTCACCGGCGACGCCCCGTCACCGGCGACGCCCCGTCACCGGCGACCCCCATCACCGGCAACCCCCCGTCACCGGCGACCCCCTGTCACCGGCGAAGGTCCCCCATCACCGGCGAACGTCCCCCATCACCGGCGAACGTGACACGCTCGCGGCGCGCGGGCGAGTGAGTCACGTTCGCCCGCCCACAGCGGGTCAACGTGACACGTTCGCGGCCGGCGGGCGAGAGTGTCACGTTTGCGGGTTGGGGGGCGTGGCACGTTTGCGGGTGGCGCGGGACGGCCGGGCGGCGGGGCCGAGCTGCGCACGGGATCGGGCGACGCGGTCTGCGGGGCCCCGCAGCGTCTCCGCGCCCCCGACGCCGGCGCGCCCCCCTACGCCAGCGCGGGCTCCAGCTGCTCCTCGAGCTTGCGCTTCGGGTAGGCGCCGATCACGGTCTTGGCGACCTCGCCGTTGCGGAACAGGATCAGCGTGGGGATCGACATCACGCCGTACTGGATCGCGGTGTCCTGGTTCTCGTCGATGTTGAGCTTGACCACCTTGAGCTGCTCGCCGCGCTCCTGGGCGATCTCCTCGACGACCGGCGAGACCCGGCGGCACGGCCCGCACCAGGGCGCCCAGAAGTCGACGAGCACGGGAACCTCCGACTCGATGACCTCTGCCTGGAAGTTGCTGTCGGTGACCTCGGCGACGGTGCCTGCCATGTGGAGCTCCTTGATGGGGTTTACTTCAAAAAGTATAGCTTGGGCGTGGCTTGGGCAGAATAGCCTTACCCGGCGATGGAGTCCGCCAAAGCAGCCGGTCACGCGAGGGACCCCACGAACGCCGAGATCGCCGCCGCCCTGGACGAGCTCGGCGACCTCTACGAGCTCGACGGCGCGATCATCCACCGGATCGTCGCCTACCGCAACGCGGCCCGGGCGGTGCGCGACGCGCCCGTGTCGGTGAGCGCGCTGGCCCGCGAGGGCCGCGCCACCGAGCTCCCCGGCATCGGCCGGACGATCCAGGAGAAGGTGCTGGCGCTCGCCGAGGACGGCGTGATCCCCGCCGCGGTCAAGCTGCGCGCCAAGTTCCCGGCCGGGCTGGTCGAGATCACGCGCCTGCCCGGCCTCGGCCCCAAGCGGGCGCGGCGGCTCTTCGACGAGCTCGGCGTCGACTCGCTGGAGGCGCTGCGGGCGGCCGCCCAGGAGCAGCGGATCCGCGCGCTCAAGGGGTTCGGCCCCAAGGCCGAGGAGAGCATCCTGGCCGCGCTCGACGCGGTGGGAGCCGGGGCGCCCGCCCGCCGCGTGGTGCTCGACCGGGCGCTCGCCGTGGGCGAGGCGCTCGTTCAGGCGCTGCGCGCCCACCCGGCGGCCGAGCGGGTCGAGCTGGCCGGCTCGGCGCGGCGGATGACCGAGACGGTCAAGGACCTCGACATCATCGCGACGGCGGCCGACCCCGCCGCGCTGGCGGCGGCCGCCACCGAGCTCGACCTGATCGAGTCCGCCGGCAGCGCCACCGCCTCGGGCGTGCGGCTGCGGACCCACACGGCGATGCCGGTCGACCTGCGGATCGTCGCGCCGCAGCAGTTCGGCAACCTGCTCCAGCACCTGACCGGCTCAAAGCAGCACAACATGGCGCTGCGCGACATGGCGGTGCGCCGGGGCCTGCACGTCTCCGAGTACGGGATCCTCGACGACGCGACCGGCCGCACCACCACGTGCGCCACCGAGGAGGAGGTCTACGCCCTGCTCGGGCTCGGCTACATCGAGCCCGAGCTGCGGGAGAACCGCGGCGAGCTCGAGGCCGCCGCCACCGGGCGGCTGCCGCGCCTGGTCGAGCGCGGCGACCTGCGCGGCGAGCTGCACTGCCACACCAGCGCCTCGGACGGCACGGCGTCGATCGAGGAGATGGCGGCGGCGGCGCGGCGGGCCGGCTACGAGTACCTGGCGATCACCGACCACTCGGCGAGCATGGGCTTCGGCTCAGACGTCTCCCCCCAGCGGCTGCGCGAGCAGATCGCCCGCATCCGCGGCCTCCGGGTGGAGGGGATCGAGCTCCTGGCGGGAAGCGAGGTCAACATCCTCCCCGACGGCTCGCTCGACTACGAGGACGAGCTGCTGGAGCAGCTCGACTGGGTGATCGCCAGCGTCCACACCTCGTTCCGGATGCCGGGCGAGGAGATGACCCGGCGCATCATCCGGGCGGTCGAGCACCCGCTGGTCGACTGCATCGGCCACCTGTCCGGACGCAAGCTCGAGCGGCGCCCGCCCTACCAGTTCGACCCCGAGGCGGTGATCGCCGCCGCCGCGCGCACCGGCACGATGCTCGAGATCAACTCGAGCCCCGACCGCCGCGACCTCGACGAGGTCCACGCGCGCGCCGCGGCCGCCGCCGGGGTGCCGCTCGTGATCAACTGCGACGCCCACCGCGTGGGCGGCTTCGAGGTCGCCCGCTACGGGATCGCCACCGCGCGCCGCGCGTGGCTGACCGCCGCCGAGGTGGCCAACACCCGCCCCTGGGAGGAGGTGGAGGCGCTACGCCCGCGCCACCGGTGAGGCTGCCCGCCATGCCCGCGCCACCGGTGAGGCCGCTCGCTACGCCCGCGCCACCGGTGAGGCCCCTCGCTACGCCCCAGCCACCGGTGAGGCTGCTCGCGGCGCTGTGCGCCGGGGTGGCGCTGGCGGGCTGCGGCGGGAACGGGCGCACTCAGACCGCGGCGCCGCCGAAGGCGCCCGCCGGGATCGCGCTGGCGAGCCCCGCCTTCGCGCCCGGGGGCCAGATCCCCCGCGCCTACACCTGCGACGGGCGGGACATCTCGCCTCCCCTGCGCTGGGGGACGGCCCCGCGGGGCACGACGGAGCTGACGCTGCGGATGGAGGATCCCGACGCCCCCGGCGGGACCTTCACCCACTGGTCGGTGGACGGCATCTCGCCCACCGCCACCGCGGTCGCCGCCGGGCAGACGCCGCGGGGCGGCCGGCCCGGCCGCAACGGCTTTGGCACCCTCGGCTACCGCGGGCCCTGCCCGCCGCGCGGCGACCCGCCCCACCACTACGTGATCAGGATCAGCGCGCTGGCCGGCCGGAGGCTGCTGGCCGCCGGGACCCTCGTGGGGACCTACGCGCGACGCTGAGGGGCGAGATCCCCCACTGGATGCGGGCGAAGGCCAGCAGCCCGGCCAGGCAGATCAGGGTCGCGATCCAGAAGTTCAGCCGCATCCCCAGGACGTACACGGAGTAGTCGATGCGCAGGTTCTCCTCGAAGATCCGAAAGCCCGAGTAGCCGGCGACGTAGAGGGCGAACAGTCCCGGCGCGCGGACCTTGCGCCGGTCCCAGAGCCAGATCAGCGCGCCCGCGAGCAGGAGGTTCCAGATCAGCTCGTAGAGGAAGGTGGGCTGGAAGGTGGCGTACTGCGTGTAGTGGGGGGGCCGGTGGGCGGGGTCGATCTTCAGCGCCCAGGGGAGCCGGCTCGGCTTGCCGAACAGCTCCTGGTTGAAGTAATTGCCGATCCGGCCGATCGCCTGGGCGACCAGCAGCCCGGGAGCGGTGGCGTCCGCGAAGCGCCGGATATCGCCGCGCGGCAGCCGGCGCCGCACGTACCAGATCCCCACCAGGGTGCCGGCCGCCACGCCGCCCCAGATCCCCAGGCCGCCCTTCCAGATCGCGAACGGGCCCCACCAGTGGGGCGGGATCTGGCTCGGGGTGGTGATCAAGAAGTAGATCCGCCCGCCGATCAGCCCGGCGGGGAAGGCCCACAGCGCGGTGTCCTGGGGAAGCGTGGGGTCGCCTCCCTGGCGGGCCCAGTTGCGGCGGGTGACGAGGATCGCGGCGGCGACCGCGAGCACGTAGGCGAGCCCGTAGGCGTGCACGAACAGCGGTCCGACGTGAAAGCCGTTCTGCGGGGGGCTGGGGATGAAGCCGATCACTTGCGCAGCAATCGTGGCAGAACGCGTTCGCCGACCGTCCGGTCCACCGCCTGCGGCGTGAACGGCGCGAGCAGCTCGGCGGCGCGCCGCGCGTAGCCGGGCAAGGGATCGTCGAGCGCGATCCGGATGGCGGCGGCGAGGTCCTCGGAGACCAGCCGGGGGTCGAGCCTGCGAGCGAGGTCGAGCGCCGGATAGGGGCCCGGGGAGGGCGTGGTGACCAGCTGGCAGCCGCAGCCCAGCGCCTCCAGCGCCGCGATCCCATAGTCCTCCCGCCGGGCCGCCGTCACGAACGCGCGCGAGCGGGCCAGAAGCCCGCGGAACTGCGCCGGCGTGAGCCGCCCGGCGCCGCGCACGCCCGTCGGCGGGTCGGGCAGCTCGGTTCCGGCCACGACAAGCGTCTCCCCCTCCCGGCGCGCGCTCGCCCACGCCCGCAGGATGAGGTCCAGCCGGCGCTTGACGGGATCGCCCGTGTAGGCGACCGCCGCCACGTCCCGCTCCGATCCGCCGTCGAGGATCTCCACCGGCACCGGGACGACGACCGTCTCGGGCCGCGCGCCGCGCAGCGGGTCCAGCGAGCGCTCGCTCATGGCCAGCACCAGGGGCGCCTGGGCGAGCCGGCGGCGCTCGAGCGTCCGCTGCCACACACCGTGGCGCCCGGGGCGGTTCTCGACGGCCAGCGAGTCGAGGAAGATCGCGCCCGGCCGCGGCCAGGCGAGCGCGGCGGTGATCGAGCAGTAGACGAGCGCCCGCGGCTGGTGGCGGGCGATCCCCTCGAGCGCGGCGGACCGGGCGTCGAGCGCCTGGACGAGGTCGGTGAGCGCGAACGTCCGCACCCGGCGCGAGGGCGGCGCGGCCGCAACCTCCGCCGTCGCGCCCGCTCGTCGCACCGCGGCGGCCAGCGACTCGGTGGCCACCCGCCATCCCGTGGTGTTGGCCGCCGAGACCAGCAGCACGTCGACGCCCGGCATCTACGCGTGCGGCCGCGCCCGGTGCCCGGGCTCGGCGGAGCCGTTGCGCTCGAAGCGGCTGGAGCGAAAGCCAGGCGTGCGCACGAGCGCGATCGGCTTCAGCGGCGAGGTGCGCATGACGTAGAAGCGCGCCCCGTCGCGCTCCTCGATAGCCGCCACGGCCGCCGCCTGGCGCCGCCAGGCCAGCGACCAGATGACGGCGAAGCCGGTCGCCACGGCCGGCACCTGGGGCAACACGAAGGCGAGCGCCCCGGCGCCGATCGTCGAGACCAGCAGCGGCCAGAGGCGGTTGAGCAGCGTCCGGCCGGGATCGACCTCGGGGAGGCTCATCTGCGTGCGCGCGCGCGCGAGCAGCGAGGCGATCGCGGTCGTGGCGCCGGCATGGCGCCCGATCCACGCGCCCAGCGCGCCGGCGATCACCCACCACACGGCGCCGACCGCCACCACGCCGTCCTCGCCCAGCGCGGTCGCCCCGGCCACCGTCACGGCGGCCAGGGCACTCGCGGCGGCGAGGCTGATGAGGACCGTGGTGCGGAGGAAATCGGTGAAGCGCACCGTCAGCGGCCCCTCATCGCTCGTCCGCGACGAGCAGCGCGAGCAGGTCGACGACCCCCTCCGGGCCGTCGACCACCACGTCGGCCTCGGCGGTCACCTCCTCGGGCCCCTCCTCCGACGCCACGCCGACGCGGACCACGTTGGCAAGCCGCCCCCGCGCGCGCAGCTCGTCCAGCGCGCGAAACACGTCGAGGTCGGTGTGGTCGTCGCCGACGTAGAGGGCGTTGACGACCTCCAGCTCGCTCAGGAGGGCGCGCACGGCCTGGCCCTTGTCGAACCGGATCGGAGGTCGCACCTCGAGCACCTTGCGCCCCCAGTGCGTGCGCAGGCCGCTCGCCTCCGCCCGGCCGGCCAGTGCGTCGAGGGCCGCCCGCGCCGCCGCCTCGTCGGGCGCGCCGCGCCAGTGAAAGGCGGCGATCACGTGCTTGTCCTCCAGCCGGACGCCGAGGCGGCGAAGCTCGGGCGTGTCGGCCTCCCGTCCGAACTGGCGGATGCGTCGCGCCCAGTCCTCGAGCGCGGGGTCGATCGCCGCCTCCGTCCAGCCCGCCCGGAGCAGCTCGGCGCCGTGCGAGCCGAGGTAGGTGATCGACCCCACCGAGACCATCGCGCGGGCCTCCGAGGCCCGCCGTCCGCTGACGCAGGCGACCGCGCCGTAGCGGCGGGCGAGAGCGGCCAGCAGCTGGCGGGTCGCCTCGGGAACCCGGGCGTCGGCCGGCTGGCTCACGATCGGCGCCAGCGTGCCGTCGATGTCGAACAGGATCGCCGAGCGGGCGGGATCGTGGCGAAGCGGCGCTAGCGCCTCGCCGAGGAGGGCTGACGTCACGGTTCTAGTATGCCCCGTGATGAGCGAAGCCGGGGAGCGTGGGTACGCCGTGTCAAGCCTGGAGGAGATGGGCGAGGGCTACGGCTTTCGCAAGATCCGCCGGGCGCTGGGCGCGATCGTTGTCGCGGCCGGACGCCGGAACGGGTACGTTAGGCGCGACGGCAGGGCGGTCGACCGCGGCGCCGCGGACGGACCGCCGCCGGGCGCTCCCTGAGCCGCCCGGCGCGGCCACCGATGGCTCCGGCCCATCCGATCCTGCTGCTGCACGGTCAGCCCGGCGGCGCCACGGACTGGCGGCGCGTGGTGGCGGCACTGGACGGGCGCGTGGCGCCGATCGCGATCGACCGCCCCGGGTGGGACGGCCGCCGCCGCGCGACCGACCTGGAGGGGAACGCGGCCGCCGCCGAGGCGGTGCTCGACGCGCGCGGCATCGGCAGCACCACGGTCGTCGGCCACAGCTTCGGCGCCGCGGTCGCGGCCTGGCTCGCCGCCACGCGGCCCGAGCGCGTCGCCGCGCTCGTGCTCGTGGCGCCGGCGGCCAACCTGGAGTCGCTCGTGCCGCTCGACTACCTGCTGGCGGCGCCGGTGCTCGGCGACGTCCTCAGCGCCTGGGCGCTGCTGGGAGCCGGGCTGGCGCTGGCGGCGGGACCGGTGCGCGAGCGCCTGGGCGAGGCGTTCAGGCTCGACCGGCGCTACCTGCGCTCGGCCGGGCGCCGGCTCGTGCAACCGTCGAGCTGGCGCGCCTTCTGCGCCGAGCAGCGCGCGCTGGTGCGCGAGCTGCCGCTGCTCGAGCCCAGGCTGGCCGAGATCCGAGCGCCGGTCACGATCGTGATCGGGAGCGCCGACCGGATCGTCCCGCCCTCGTCGGCTCGCAAGCTGGCGCGCCAGATCCCCGGCGCGCGCCTGGTGGAGCTGGAGCGAGCCCACCACCTCCTGCCCCAGCACCGCGCGCGGACGCTGGCCGATGTGATCGTCGCGGCGCGCACGGGAGCGTGACCGCGCGCGTGGCGGGCTCCGGGGACGTCCCGGGCTCCGGGGACGTCCCGGGCTCCGGGGGCGGCCCGGGCTCCGGGGGCGGCCCGGGCTCCGGGGGCGTCCCGGGCTCGGGAATGGCGGGCGTGGGCGGCTCCTGCGGGTCGGGAACCACCGCCGGCTGTTCGGGATCGGCGGGCGTCCCGGGGTCAGGCACCGCGGGCGTGACCGGGGCGTCGGGCACCGCGGGCGTCGGCGGCTGACCGGGCTGCGGGACAACGGCGGCGCGGACGGCGCCGGGCGCACGGAGCTTGCCGGGCGCACGGAGCTTGCTGGGCGCACGGAGCTCGCTCGGCGCGCAGGCCTCGCGCAGCTTGGCGGTCAGCAAGTCGACTGGGCTCATTGTTCGTCGCCTACCCGAATCCGGGCCACCCGACTCCACTTCGCGCCGCGCCTCGTAGGCTTGATCGTGATGGGCGATACCAGCGGAGCCGAACGCCACCCGTTCCCGAGCGGGGCGATCTTCACCTCGTCGGTGGACGCCGTGATCGTGATGGGCGCCGATGGCCGGATCCGCGACTGGAACCCGGCCGCCGAGGAGATGTTCGGCCATCGCAGGGAGGAGGCGGTGGGCCGCGAGCTGGCGGAGCTGATCATCCCCGGCCCGCTGCGCGACGCGCACCGCAACGCGCTGCACCGGCACCTTCAGACGGGCGAGCGGACGATCCTCGACCGGCGGATCGAGGTCACCGGGCTGCGCCGCGGCGGCGAGGAGTTCCCGGTGGAGCTGACCGTCACCCGGGTCGAGGGCGCCGAGCCGCCGCTGTTCGCCGGCTTCGTGCGCGATCTCGGCGAGCTCGACCGCGCGCGGCGCGAGAACGCGCGCCTGCAGCAGAGAATGGCGTTCCTGGCGCAGGCCGGGCTCGAGCTGGAGCGCTCGCTGGTCATCGACACCACGCTGCGCTCGCTGGCCCACCTCACGGTCCCCGAGCTGGCCGAGCTGACCGTGATCGACCTGCTCCAGGACGACCGCAGCGTCCGCCTGACGGTGGCGGCCGCGGTGTCGCCCGAGATCGCCCGGCGGGTGGAGGAGGCGCGCCGGCGCGAGCCACTCAGCCTCGATGGCGAGCACCCGGTCGTCACGGTGCTGCGCGAGGCCGAGCCGGTTCTGATCGAGGAGATGTCCGAGGAGTTTCACGCCCGGATCGCCCAGGGGCCCGGGCACCTCGAGCTGATGCGCGAGCTGGGCTACCGCTCGGCGATCGTCGTGCCCCTGATCGCGCGCAACCGGATCCTCGGCGCCCTCTCGCTGCTGCGCCTGAGCAACCCGCAGCCCTTCGACCGGGACGACCTCGTGCTCGCCAATGACCTGGCGCGCCGCGCCGGGCTGGCGATCGACAACGCGCGCCTGTTCGAGTCCGTGCGGCATCTCGCACGCACGCTCCAGGACAGCCTGCTGCCGCGCTCGATGCCGGAGGTGCCGGGGCTCGAGCTCGCCGGGCGCTACCGCGCGGCGGCTCAGGGCCAGGAGGTCGGGGGAGACTTCTACGACGTGTTCGCGATCGGCGATCGCCACTGGGGGATCGCGATCGGCGACGTGTGCGGGAAGGGCCCCGAGGCGGCGGCCCTCACCTCACTGGCGCGGTACACGATCCGGGCCCTGGCCGGCGTGGACCCGGGAACCGTGCTGCAGCTGCTCAACGACGCCGTGCTGCGCGAGCGCGAGACGCTGCCCGAGCGCTTCCTCACGGTGGCGTTCGCGGTCGCCCGGTGGGATGCGGACGGCCTCGTCCTCGACGTGGCCTCCGCCGGGCATCCGCCGCCGATCGTGCGCCGGGCGTCCGGCGGGATGCGGCGCGTCGGCCCAACCGGCCCGATGGTCGGAATCGCCCTGGATGCCGAATATCGCACCGAGCGGATGGTGCTGGAGGCGGGCGAGACGGTGGTCCTCTACACGGATGGCCTGACCGACGCCCGCGCCCCCGACCGGATGCTGAGCGACGCGGACCTGGAGGCGCTCGTGCGCGAGGCGGGGGCCCGCCGTGGCGACGAGCTTGCCCGCTTCCTCGAGCAGTCCGTCACCGAGGGCCAGGACCCGCGCGACGACATCGCGCTGCTGGTGATGGACGTGGTCGGACGCGAGGTCGGCCCGGACGAGGATGCCGCGGAGACCGAGCCGCAGTCCGAGCGCCGCGTGAAGACCGGGATCGCCCCGACTGGCGGATGAGACGCCGACCGCGGCCCGCTCTCAGGAGAACGCCATGTCGGCCCACACGTGAGTGCGGCCGTCCGCCACGCCCCAGCGCGTGCTGAGCTGATCGACCAGGCGCAGGCCGTTGCCGGCTCGTCGCTCGCCCGTCCTCACCTGCCGCACCGGCGCTCCGTCTCCCTCGTCCATCACCGCCACGCGCACCGAGCCGTTCTGGCGCACCAGCCGCAGGCGGATCTGACCGTCGCCATGGAGGTAGGCGTTGTCGACCAGCTCGCCGACCACCCGCCGGAGGTCGTCCATCCGCCGGACGTCGAGCTCCGGTCCGTAATCCTGCTCCACGAGCCGCCGCGCAATCGCCGCGCACGCCGGCTCCCGGGGAAGGCTCACCTCCTTGAAGCGATAGATCGCCATTCCGTTTGAAGCTGCCAGACGGCGCCGCGGCTGTCAGCTAGACCAAGGTCCAGCCCGACCACGACGTTCTTCCGGTCGCGCGGCGGTAGGCTCGCGCGTTCATGCCCGCCGAGGAGGCTCTGCGTGCCCTGACCCGGCCGGTGGTGGTGCTCGGCGCCGGAGGCACGATCTCGATGAGCGGCGAACGCGCGACGCCCGCCCTGGACCCGCGCGCGCTGATCGCCTCCGTCCCGGCGCTGGCGGCCGCCCCAGAGCTGGCCGCCGAGGCCGCGCTGGCCCTGCCCGGGCCGCAGGTCGGGCTCGAGCAGGCGCTGGGATTGGCGCGTCGCGCGGCCTCGCTGGCAGCGGAGGGAAGCGGAGTGGTGGTGACGACGGGGACGGACACGCTCGAGGAGCTGGCGGTGCTGTGCGCGCTGGTCGCCGACGCCGAGGCGCCGATCGTGCTGACCGGAGCCAACCGGACCGCCTCCGCCGCGGGCGCCGACGGCCCCGCCAACCTGCTGGATGCGGTGGCGGTGGCCGGCGCCGAGTGCTCCGCGGGCCTGGGCGTGTGCGTGTGCTTCGGCGGCGAGCTGCACGCCGCGATGACCGTCCGCAAGGTCGACAGCACCGGCCCGGCGGCGTTCGGCTCGCCCGGCGCCGGCCCGATCGGCCGGGTCGTGGAGGGGCGGGTGTGGCTGCACGCGCGCCCGCTGCCGCCGCCCACCGTCCGGCCGGCGAAGCTCGATCACCGGGTGGAGATCGTGCTCGCGGCGCTCGGCGATGACGGCGGCCGGCTGGCCGCCGCGACCGAGGAAGCCGACGGCGTGGTGGTGGCCGCCTTCGGCGCCGGTCACCTCACGCCGGGGATGCTGCGCGCCCTGCGGGCGGCGCGGGTCCCGGTGCTCGCGACCACCAGGGTCGAGCGCTCGGCGATGCTGTTTGAGACCTACGGCTTTGAGGGGTCCGAATCGGACCTGCGCGCGACCGGGGCGATCTGCGTCCCGTTCCTCTCCCCGCCCGCCGCGCGGATGGCCCTCCTCTGCTGCCTGGGCGCGGCGATGGATGGCCAGGAGATCGCGCGGGTGCTCGCCGCCTACGACGCGGCGTAGGGGCGATGGTCGTGGCGCCGGGGGGCGTGGCGCCGGGGCGCGCGGGGCGGCGCGCAAGAGGAGGGGCGGCGCGCAAGAAACCCGACCCTCCACCCGTTGTTGTGGCGTCATGCTGTTTCGCCGGGGTGAGGAGCCGCGGGCGCCGGAGCCCGCCGGCCCGCAGGAGCGGCCCGCTCCAGCCGCGCTGTGGCTGCCCGCCGACTGGTCGCCGCCGACGTCAGATGCGTCAGACCCCCCCTCGCCGGCCGGCGTCAGCGGGGCCGAGGCGGCGTCACGTTGGCTGCCCGGGGAAACGCAGACCGAATGGCCGCTGATCGTGACGGTTCCGTCCCGTGGCCTCACCGTTCGCCTGCCAGAGCTGCCGCGGCGCCGCCTGATCGCGCTCGCCACGGCGGTGGCTGTCGCCGCGGTGCCGCTGGTGGCGATCGGGATCGGGAGCCACGCGGCACGCCGGGTGCCCACCGTCGTGATCTCGGCCCAGAACCAGCGGGCGCTGGCGGCGCCGGCGCCGGCCCGCCACCGTGCCACCAGGGCCACGCACCGGGCCGCGCCGACGCGTTTCACTCGACACGCCCCGCGGCGGGGCGGCAGCGCCACCGCGCCCACCCCGGTCGTTGCCTCATCCACGCCCGCCTACTCCCTCGCCGCCACCCAGCGTTCGACGAGCCCGACCGCTTCGACGGCGCCCGCCCAAGTGACCGCTCCCTCCCCCCGCCCCGCGCCACCCCCCGCGCGCAAGCCGCGACCGACCTCCGCCGGCCACCCGAGCGGAGGCGGGTCGGGCTCGGCGCCGAGCGGGTCGTCGGGATCCTCGGGGTCCCCGGGCGGGCAGCCCAACAACCCCGTCCAGGAGCTCGTCTCCACCGCTCAGAGCGCCATCTCGCAGGTGATCCCGCCGCAGTAGGGGCGACGCCGTTCCGGGCGCCGACCCGAGCCGGGCCGCGGAGGTGTCCGGCGGATCCGTCCGCAGCGCGGTGGAGGATGTCGACCGCTCGTCAGGGCGGTACCCGGCGGGAAGGCAAACCCCACAGCGGAGGAGCGCCAGCGAGCGCGAACTCCGTCGGAGGCTCGCCCTGACGAGCACGAGGAGGCGGGGGCCTTCTCGCGAAAGGGGGCGAGAGGGCGGGGGCCGCCTCTACCTGCAGCGTGCGGTGGCCGTCCCGCCGGCGGCGTCGAGCACGGTGAGCGTTCGGCCCCGGCGCGTCCTTCGCCACCAGCGCCGGAGGATCACTCCCTCGCCGCCGCGCACGGCGCCCGAGCAGGCCACCCTGAGGCGCGGGAACACCCGCACCGTGATCGTCCACTCGACGGGGGTGCCGTTCGTGTCCTGGCCGGACGCGCGGACGCGGTAGGTGCCGGGACGGAAGGAGTGGGTGAAGAGCACCGGCGCGCCGTGGGGGCCCTGCCCGGTCTGGCCGTAGTCCTGCCCCACCGAGAGGTAGCCCGTGTCGGCGTGGGTGCCGTCGCCGAAGTCCCAGTGCACCCGCCCCGCCAACGGCGCGTCGATCTGGGCCGCGGGCATGTAGATCGCCTGCAGCGTGGTGGTGAGCCTTCCGCGTGGGCCGGCGTCGCCGGTGGGCGGCGAGGCGAGCGTCTGCAGGCCGGGCAGGGCCTTCTGCGCGTAATCGTTGGCGAGCGGCGAGGCGGCGAGGCTGCGGGTGGGGAAGCCAAGCCGGGTCAGGAGCGTCTCGTCGGCGGCGACCACCTGGTCGCCGAGGCTCGGCGAGACGTTGAACACGGCGTGGTCTGAGTTGTAGAGCTGGGGGTAGGGGGCGTCGAAGGCGGGATAGAAGTAACCGAAGTCGTCCTGGCCCTTCGAGAGGGCGATCACGGTGGCGGCGCTCGTGGCCCGGGCCAGCGTCAGGCGGATCTCGGGAAACGGCTCTCCCGGCATCGACAGGAACGCCACGTCGCCGATCCGCAGGGCGGTCAGCCACGACCCGAACGTGTCCCCGGAGCGGAACGGAGGGCGCATCGCCCGGTCGATCGGATAGATGCCCGTGGCCGCCGCCTCCTGTTGCTTCTGGGCGTCGGGAAGCGTCCAGGCGTTGTTGAGCGCGAGCAGCGCCCCGTTGGTGGCGGTGAACTGGAGCGGCGACTCGCGGGCGGCGAGCCTCGGGCTGGTGATCCACCGCCCGCGCCCGAGCGCCTCCAGCAGGTCGTTGGCGATCACCCCGGAGATCCACTCCATGTTCGTGAAGCCGGTGGTCTCCACCGGGCTCTCAAGCCGCCCGAGCGAGGCGGGTCCGACGACGCTGATCCCGCCGAGGAGGCGGTCGAGCCGCGCCCGCACCGCCCCGAAGTAGTCGGCGCTGAGGATGCCGAGGCACTGGCCGCACACGTGGGCGCCGTGGGTGGGCACGCTGGCGAACAGCCCGATCGTGGCGCCGGTGGAGGGGCTCACCGCGCGCAGGATCGAGATCTGCGTGTCGTTGACCCAGCCCTGGTAGTTGTCCTGGTTGATGTTGACGCCGGCGATGTTGGGGTCATCGAGCGTCGCGAACTGCAGGTGGGCGGGGCGCGCCGACCGGGCCGCCGCCGCGATCGCCGAGACGACCTGGTCGTGGACGAGCTTCAGGTAGCTCACCGGGACAGGCCCCCAGATCCCCTCCAGCGTCGGCCCGGCGTGCGTGTGCGTGGCCTGCACGATCACGTCGGCCTGGGTCATCGGGGTCCCGCCGGCGGCGCTCGCGGCGCGGGCGGCGTCGATCCGGTCGGCCAGCGCTCCGAGGTCGGGGCCCTCCTCGTAGCCGGAGAAGTACCCCTGGGCGTCGATCGTGGCGAACGCGAGGGCCGTGCGCCCGTTGCTCACGTAGAAGGCGCGCACCTGGAGGGGGTCGTGGAGCCTTCTGATCGGCGGGCTGAGCGAGAACCCGCCTGAGTAGACCGGCACCGGGGGGTCGACGCTCCGAACGGCGGCGCCGGCCCGGAACAGCGCCGGGCGCGGGAGGGCGCGGGCGGCGGCGGGGCCGCTCAGCGCGGCGGAGAGCGCGAGCGCGGCGGCGAGCGCGGCGGTGAGCGCAAGCGGCCCCCCGGAGAGCTTCACGGCCGATCGGCGGCTCATGCCGCATTATCGCTCGGGCGCCGGGTGGTCGTGCGCGGACCGGCGGGTCGTGCCGGGGCCGCCGCCCGCGAACGATGGCGAATCGCATCGCGTATACGGCAGTAACTCGCCATCGTTCCGTCGCGGGCGAGGTGGCGGTCGCCGGCCATCGCCGCTCCCTCGCCACGACGCGGCGAAGGAATCGAACCTTCCAAGCCGGGGGCTGCCCGGCCCTGCCAGTTTTGAAGACTGGATGGGCCACCAGGCCCGTGCCGCGCCGTCGGCCATGCTAGGGCGCGGCGGCGGCATGGGGCGCGGCGGCGGCGCGGGGCGCGGCGGGGCCCGGGGGACGTCACGGGCGCGCTCCCCGCCGCGCCCGGCCGACCGCCCCCGGGCCCGATGGGGGATGATGGACAACCATCGCCGCCCCTCGCGTCAAGGAGGTTTGCCCACGATGCTCCTAGAAGGCCGTCGCGCGCTGATCACCGGCGCCTCCAGCGGGATCGGCCGAGCCTGCGCCATCCGCCTGGCTCGGGAGGGGTCCGACGTGGCGGTCAACTACTACTCCGACAAGGAGCTCGAGGCCGCGCAGGAGGTGGTGGCGCAGGTGGAGAAGGCCGGCCGCCGGGGGATCACCGTGCAGGCCGACGTCGGCGATGAGGACGACGTCAAGCGGATGGTCCAGACGGTCGCGCAGGCGTTCGGAGGGCTGGAGGTGCTGGTCAACAACGCCGGCATCGAGAACCAGGTGCCGACGATGGAGATGACGCTCGAGCAGTGGGAGCGCGTGCTGCGCACGAACCTGACCGGCGTCTTCTTGTGCATGCGCGAGTGCGGCGCGCTGATGAAGGACAAGGGCGGGGCGATCATCAACATGTCCAGCGTGCACCAGTTCATCCCGTGGCCGGGCTTCGCCCACTACTGCGCGAGCAAGGGCGGGATGAAGCTGCTCACCGAGACCGCGGCGCGCGAGTGGGCGCCGCACAAGATCCGGGTGGTGAACGTCGCGCCGGGCGCGATCGCCACGCCGATCAACGAGTTCGTGCTCGACGACCCCGAGGCCAAGCACGCCGTGGAGGAGGAGATCCCGCTCGCCCGCTTCGGCAAGCCCGAGGAGGTCGCGGCCGCCGTCGCGTGGGCCGCCAGCGACGAGGCCAGCTACGTGACGGGCAACACGCTCGTGGTCGACGGCGGCATGTCGCTGTACCCGAAGTTCGTCTGAGCCCCGCTCGCCCTCGCCCTCCGAGCCCCGCTCGCCCGCGCTCAGCCCCGCACGGCGCCGCCCGGCCCCGCTGAGCCCCCGCTCAGCCCTGCTCGTCCTCGATCACGTGCTGGACGGCGTTGATCAGCGCCAGGTGCGTGAAGGCCTGCGGGAAGTTGCCCAGGTGGGCGCCCGACTCGGCGTCGATCTCCTCGGCGTAGAGCCCGAGCGGCGAGGCGAGCGCGAGCATCCGCTGGCACATGCGCCGCGCCCGCTCCTTCTCGCCGATCTCCGACAGCGCCGAGACCAGCCAGAAGCTGCAGATGGCGAACGTCCCCTCCCGGCCGTGCAGCCCGTCGTCGGTCTCCTCGACCCGGTAGCGCAGCACCAGGCCGTGCTCGGTCAGCTCGTCGGCGATCGCCAGCACGGTCTTGCGCAGCCGCTCGTCGTCGGCGGGCAGGAAGCGCACGATCGGCATCAGCAGCAGCGAGGCGTCCAGGGCGTCGGTGTCGTAGTGCTGGCGGAAGACGCCCCGCTCGGAGACGCCGCGCTTGAGGATCTCGTCGTGGATCTCATCGGCGACCTTCTGCCAGCGCTCGGCCGTCTCCGGGTCACCGTAGACCTCGGCCAGGCGGGCGCCGCGGTCGAGCGCCACCCAGCACATCAGCTTGGAGGAGACGTAGTGCTTGGGTGCCCCGCGGGCCTCCCAGATCCCCTGGTCGGGGTCGCGCCAGACGGCGGCCGCGCGCTCCACCTGGGCCTCGACGAGGGGCCACAGGTCGTGGGGCATGTGGTTGCGGCGCTTGGTGTGCAGGTAGACCGAGTCGACGACCGCCCCGTAGACGTCGTTCTGACGCTGCGAGTAGGCGCCGTTGCCCACGCGCACCGGCCGCGAGTGCTCGTAGCCGCGCAGGTGCTCGAGCGTGCGCTCTTTGAGGTCGCGCTCGCCGCCGATGCCGTACATGATCTGGAGCGAGCCGTCCCGGTTGCGCTTCAGGTCGACCACGAACTGCATGAAGTCGTCGGCCTCCCAGTCCATCCCCAGCGCGTGCAGCGCGTACAAGGTGAAGGTGGCGTCGCGCATCCAGGTGTAGCGGTAGTCCCAGTTGCGCTCGCCGCCGGGGGTCTCGGGCAGCGAGGTGGTCAGCGCCGCCACCAGCGCCCCCGTGGGCGCGTAGGTCAGTCCCTTCAGCGCGAGCGCCGAGCGCTGCAGATGACCGGACCAGGGGTGGTCGGGGAACTCGCCGTCGTTCAGCCAGCCGCGCCAGTAGTGGAAGGTCGCCGACATCCACCGCTCGGCCTCCTCCACGGTGCGCGGCACGAGCAGGTCGCCCGCCCACCCGAGCGCGACGAAGCAGGACTCCCCCTCCTCGAGCGTGTGGCGGGCCCGCACCCGCGAGGACTCCACGCCGAGGCGCAGGTTGCTGGCCAGGCGGATCTCCTGCTCGCCCGCCTCCTCGCCGTGCCGGCCGCGCCCGTGGGCGATCCCGCCGTGCTCGTCGTGGTCGAGCTCCCAGCTCGCGGGCTCGCGTCCGTAGTCGAACATCGGCTCGCAGACGACCTCGAGCTCGATCTGGCCCTGCACGCACTCCACGATCCGGACGAGCGTCTGCTGCGCCGCCTGGTCGGTCGGGGGGCGCGTCTGGGGTCCGGTGTCCGCGCCCTCCCGCCAGGGCCCGACGGCCAGGGCGTCGCGGACCACCAGCCACCCGCTGCGGGTCATCCACGTCGTCTCCAGCACGTTGGTGCCCGGGAGGTAGCGCCGCGCCAGCGGCACGTACACGCCGTAGGGGCCGACGCGGAACTGGCCCGCGCTGCGGTCGAGCAGCGCGGTGAACACGCTGGGCGAGTCGAAGCGCGGGATCGACAGCCAGTCCACGGCGCCGTCGGGGCCGACCAGCGCGCCCGTGTGGCAGTCGGACAGGAAGGCGTAGTCCGCGATCGGGGGGAAGCCCTGCGAGCGCGCGGCCGCCCCGGCCGGGTTGAACTTGCGAGGGTCGCCGCTCACCATGCCGTGATCTTGCATCACTGGCGCAGGCCGTGCTCCAACGCGCCCTTGACCGCGGCATCGAGCGAGTTCAGGCGGTACAGCGCGGCCGCCTCGGCCGACTGGAAGCGCCCCTCGGGCGCCGCGCCGGGGCCGTGGTGGCAGAGCACGCAGTGCAGCAGCGCGAGGCGACGGGCCGCGTCCAGGTGCTCGGCCCGCGCGGCGATCAGCCGCTCGCCGATCACCAGGTGGCCGAGCATCCGCCCCTCCTCGCTGAGGCCGATCTCCGCGCCGTAGGTGAACTCGCGGGTGCGCCCGAGGTCGTGGACGATCGCGGCGGTGAGGAGCAGGTTGCGGTCGAGGCGCGGGTGCAGCTGGCAGAGCTCGAGCGCCAGCGTGGCGACCGCGACCGTGTGCTCCAGCAGCCCCCCCAGGTACGCATGGTGGCCGGCCCGGCTGCACGGCGCGCGGCGCAGCGCCGCCCGCAGCTCGCGCTCACCCAGCAGCTGGTCGAGCAGCGCCGAGTAGGCGCGGTCGTGGACCTCGCCCGCGAGGTGCTCGAGGAAGCCCTCGAGCTCGTCGAGGTCGCGGTAGGCGCTGGGCAGGAAGGCGCCGGGGTCCACCTCCTCTCCCGCGCCGACGCGCTCGATCTGGAGCACCTCGAGCACCAGCTCGTCGCGGAAGCGCTCCACCCGACCGGCCGCGCGGACGAGGTCGCCGCGCTCGAAGCGCGCCCCCAGCGCATCGGCGTCGCGGAACGCGCGGGCCTTCACCGTGCCGGTGGCGTCCCGCAGCTCGAGCGCCAGGTAGGGCGAGCCGGTGCGCGTGGTGAGCCGGTCCTTGCGCACACACGCCCAGACGCCGCGGACATCGGCCCCCGGCCGCAGCGTGGCCACCGTCGCCTCGGTGAAAGCCCCGTGGAGCATGGCTCCCATCATGTACGGTGGAGCGGATGCACCCCATCCAATGGGAGTACCGGCCCGACCGTCTCCGCGCCCCGGCGCTGGTATGCGCCTTCAAGGGGTGGAACGACGCCGCCGACGCCGCCTCCACCGCCGTGACGTTCGTGGGCTCGACGCTCGCGGCCCGCCGCTTCGCCACCATCGACCCGGAGGAGTTCTACGACTTCCAGGCCACGCGGCCGCAGGTGCGCCTGGTCGAGGGAGAGACGCGGAAGATCGTCTGGCCGGCGGTGGAGCTCTACGAGGCGCGGGTGCCCCGGGCGCCGCGCGACCTGATCCTCCTGGTCGGCAGCGAGCCGTCGATGCGCTGGCGCACCTTCACCAGCGTGATCGTGGAGCTGGCCGAGGCGGTGGGGACGCAGCTGGTGGTCACGCTGGGGGCGCTCCTGGCCGACGTGCCGCACACCCGGCCGGTGTCGATCACCGGGCTGGCCTCCGACCCCGTCCTGATCTCGCGCCTCGGCCTCAGCCGGACCTCCTATGAGGGTCCCACCGGGATCGTCGGCGTCCTGCACGCCGCCTGCCAGGACGGCGGGCTGCCCTCGGCGAGCCTGTGGGCGTCCGTGCCCCACTACATCGCGGCCACGCCCAACCCGAAGGCGTCGCTGGCGCTCGTGCGCAAGCTCGAGGGACTGGTGGGGGTCGCCGTGGACGCCTCGGAGCTCGAGTCGGCGGCCGCCGAGTACGAGCGCCAGGTCAACACCGCCGTGCAGAGCGACCCCGAGGTGCAGGCGTTCGTCGAGCGCCTGGAGCAGGCCAGCGGGAACCTGGAGGACGATCCCGGGCAGCTTCCGTCGGGGGAGACGATCGCCCGCGACCTGCAGCGCTTCCTCCGCCAGCGCGGCGAGGAGCCCCCGCCGGCCGCGCGAGGGTAGGCGGGCCCCTGAGGCCAGGCCAGCCGCGCGCCCCGCGCGGCTACTGGGCCAGCCGCGCGCCCCAGCGTCCCACGAACTCCTCCCCCGGCTCCAGGCGCAGCACCGACTCGCCGCTCTGCAGCGCGTTCGGCGGGCAGGTCATCGGCTCCACCCCCAGCCCCCCGCGTCGCCGTGATGGGGCGAGCGTGTCGGCGGTGTAGATCTCCAGCAGGGGGAAGGCGCGGTCGCACCACAGCTCGGCCACGCGGCCGTCGGGCCGGCGCAGCCGCGCCCATGCCCGCCCGTCGCGATCCCGCGCCAGGTCGGCGAACGCGTGGTCGACCTCCAGTCCATCCAGGGAACGCCCGCCGCGAAAGTCGTAGGCGGTCCCGGCCACCGGCTCTGAGCCGGTCGGCAGCTGGCGCTCTGGGTCGGTGAGGATGCGGGTGGCGGCGGCCAGCTCGAGCGCGCAGTCGTCGACGGTGGCGCCACGGCCCGGGGACAGGTAGGGGTGCGCGCCGGCGCCGAACGGGCAGGCCTCCGGTCCGATGTCGCGGGCGCGGATCTCCACCGTCAGGCCGTCCTCCCCCAGCGCGTAGCGGACCGAGACGTCGAGCGTGAACGGCCACCCCTGGCAGGGGTGCAGCCGGGTGGCCATCAGCACCCAGTCGGATGAGCGCTCGAGCGCGCTCCAGTTGCGCCAGCGCAGCAGGCCGTGGATCGCGTTGTGCTTCTCGGGCTCGGTGAGCGCGAGCTGGTGCTCGACCCCGTCGAAGCGGTAGCGCCCATCGGCCAGCCGGTTGGGCCAGGGGATCAGCGGCGCCCCGTGGGCGCCGTCCGACATGGCCTCGCGGGCGTAGGGGTGGAGCACCTCGTGCTCGCCGTCGAGGTAGTCGCGGATCCCGCCGCCCACCTCGACGACGGTCGCGCGCTGCGATCCGAAGGAGATCTCGAACTGCTCGCCGGAGGGCGGGATCGACACCTCCGCACCCTACCGCTCGGCCGCCGGGCACATGAGCTGGTACTCGCACACCGAGCAGGCCGCGTAGGACGGCGTGGGCTCGAAGCCCTGGGTGAGGATCCCCTCGGCCACCTCGACCGCCACCTCGCGCACCCACTCGGCGCGCTCGCCGCCGTCGTCGGGCAGCGAGACCTTCTCGTCGTCGAGCAGGTAGTAGTAGGCCTGCTGGGAGGACTCAAGGCTCCACGCCTCCCGCGCCCCCACCGCGTAGAGCGAGAGCTGGACGTCCTCGGCCAGCTGCGCCTGGCTCTTGGGCCGGCCCGTCTTGTAGTCGATCAGCTCGTACTCGCCGCCCGGGAGCCGGTCGACCCGGTCCACGCGACCGCGCAGCAGGTGCGGCCCGAGCTTGAAGGTGAACGCGCGCTCGAACCACATCGGCTCGGCCGGGTCGGAGCGGAAGCGCTCGTGGTAGCGCTCCAGCGCGGCCGTCGCCTTGCCGCGCAGCTGGCGCTCCTCCTCGGAGTCGCCGAACCCGCCCCGCCGCCAGCCGGCGTCGAGCAGCCCGAGCAGCTCGGCCAGCGACCCCGTGGTCCCGCAGCGGGCGTGGAAGCGCTCCAGCACCTGATGCACGACGATGCCGAAGCGCTGGTGGACGGTCGGCTCCTGGGGGATCCGGAAGACGCGCGCGAACTTGTACTTGAGCGGGCAGGTCCGGTAGGTGTCGATGTCCGAGGCCGAGAGCACGACGCCCTCGCCGCGCTTGGGCAAAAACGGCTCCAGCGAGGGCTCGTCGCGGGCGGCGATCGCCTGGGCGCGCCGGCGCTGCGAGCGCTCCGCGTCGAGCAGGTAGTCGTCCAGCGCCGAGGTGGTGAGGATCTCGCGCTGCTCGGCGGTGACCGCCTGGAGGATGCGCGCGTTGACGTCGCGCAGCGCCTCGGCCAGGCTCTGCTCCTCCGGCCGGGCGATCAGGGCGGCGAGCTTGAGCAGCTCGAGGTAGCGCACGACGGCGTGGGACACGTCGAGGTCGGTGTCGAAGCGCAGCTCTCCCAGGCGCCCGCCGATCCGCAGCGTCCCCTCGAGCAGCTCGTCGCGGAGCAGGCGGTAGGTCGAGTGAAGCGTCTCCGCCGGTCCGAACAGCTCCTCCTCGCGCTCCTCCCACGCCTGCTCGAGCGCCAGCCGCGCCGCCTCGACGCCCGGCCACGGCGGCAGCGCGGCGCCCCGGTCGTTCGTCGTCGGGTAGGCGAGCACCACCCGGGAGCGGGCGCGGGTGATGGCGAGGTGGACGAGGCGCGCGAGCTCGGCGGCCGGGTCGAGCCGGCCTGTGGGCGAGCTGTCGAGCTCGGCCGGGATGGGCCGGCGAGCGGGGAGGGCCAGCCCCGCGTGCAGCCCCACGACGTAGACGTGCTCGGCCTCGAGCGCGCCGGCGTGCTCGAGCGCCACGATCTGCACCGCGCGGCCGGCGCCGAGCTCGGGCTCGTCCTCGTCCTGCAGGCCCGACTCCGCCACGGCTGAGACCTGGCGCGCGAACTGACGAGCCGTGGCCTGGGGGGAGCGGCGGGCGTAGCCGGCGGCCAGCTCGCCGAACACCGCCAGGGCGCGCAGGCGCTCCACCACGTCCGCCTGGGCGGCGAACAGCTGGTGGCGGCGCAGCCCCAGCCGGTCGATCAGGCGGTGGACATAGAGGTCCGGGCGGGTGGAGTCGAGCGCGGCCACCCCGGAGCGAAACAGCTTGAGGAAGACGTGGATGCGCTCGCGCGTCTCGGGGGGCACCTGGGGCGACTCCAGCGCGGCGGCCAGGCCCGCCACCATGTCCAGCCGCCGGCGGCGGGCGATCTGCGTGCAGCGCGCGATGTCGACCGAGCGCAGGTCGATCGGCGGCCGCGCCAGGGCGCGGACCACCGCGGGCGCATCGGAGGGGTCGGCGAGCAGTCGCAGCCAGGCCAGCAGGTCGCGGATCTCGGCGCGCTGGAAGAACGCCGCCTCGCCGATCACGCGGTGCGGCACCGCCCGCTCCTCGAGCGCCACCGCCACCGCCTGGCCCTCGCGCACGACGGTGGGAACCAGCACCGCGATCTGGTCGGGGCCCACCTGGCCGGAGTGGATGAGCCGTTCGATGTCGGCCGCCACCGCCTGGGCCTGCGCGCGCTCCCCGGCGCAGGCCCAGAACGCAACCTCGCCGCTCTCCTGGCGCGCCTCGCACTCCACCTCGGCCACCGCCCGCGCCGCCCGCAGCACCCGCTCGGGGCAGCGGAGGCTGCGCCCGAGGACCACGGTGTGGGCGCGGAAGGCGGGGAAGCCGCCGCGCGCCGGGTCGGCGGTCGCGCTCAGCCGACCGCCGGCTACCGCGAATGCGAGCCGACGGGCGGCAGGGCTCAGGTCGTGGGCGTCGTCGAGCAGGAGGTGGTCGAAGGCCCCGGTCGGGTCCGGCCGGCGCCGCAGGCACTCGAGCGCGTCGGCGATCAGGCCGCCGGCGTCCCTGAGCCCCGCCTCGGCGAGCATCCGCTCGTGGGCGCGGTAGACCTCGGCGAACTCGCGCTCCAGCGCCGCCTCGGAGGGCTCGCCGGCGTCCTCGGCGAGCGCGTAGGCCCAGCGGGCGTAGTCCTCGGCGCCGACGAGGTGGGCCTTGAGCAGGTCGATGCGCCTGACGAACCCCGCCAGCAGCGCCCGGGCGTTGCCGCCGAAGTCGTGACGCTCGAGCGAGAGCTCGTCGATCCGCTCCAGCAGCATGGCGAACCGCTCGCCGGCGTCCAGCACCGAGTCCAGCGGGCTGAGCCCCGGCGCGGCGGCGTCGATGATCCTCGCCGCCAACCCCAGCGGCGTGAGCGTGACGAGCTCCTCGTAGGAGGCGGGCAGCGCGTCCTCGATCAGCCCGCGGAGCGCGTCGGCGCGCCGGCCGGAGGGCGCCAGGACCCCGATCCGCTCCGGGCGCAGGCCCGTCTCGGCCAGCCAGGCGAACCGCCGTGCCAGCACGCGCGTCTTGCCGGTCCCGGCCGCCCCCAGCACCAGCAGCGGCCCGTCCCGATGGGTTACGGCCGTCTGGTGGGAGGGAAGCTCCTCGGGGCGGATGCCCACGTCTGACAGCATAGGCGTGCGAATGGCCTCGACGGAAAGCGTGATCGAAGCGGACTGGCTCGGGGTGTGTCGCAGGGCGGTGGCGGGGCTCGCCGAGGTGCTGGGCGGGGCGCCGAGCACGGCCGAGCGAGCGGTCGAGACCGGCACGCGAGGGTCCGGCGGCGACCGGACGCTGGTGATCGACCGCTCCGCCGAGTCGGTGGTCCTGGCCGAGCTCCAGGGCCTCCACGACGACGGGCTGCGCTTCACCGCGATCTCCGAGGAGCGGGGGGAGGTCGACTACGGGGACCCGCGCGTCCGCGTGGTGATCGACCCGATCGACGGCTCGCTCAACGCCAAGCGGCGGATCCCCCACCACGCGCTGTCGATCGCGGTGGCCGACGGCGAGACGATGGCCGACGTGCGCTTCGCCTTCGTCTACGACTTCGGCCCGGCCGAGGAATGGACCGCGCGCCGCGGCGAGGGGGCGTGGCTGAACGGGAGCCGGCTGGACCCGGCGCTGGGGGAGCGGCGCGACGAGGCGGGGCGGCTGGAGGTGGTGGGGATCGAGTCGGCGGACCCCCGCTGGGTGGCGGCCTCGATCGAGCGCCTGGTCGACACCGCGCACCGCCTGCGGGCGATGGGGACGATCGCCGCCTCGCTGTGCCAGGTGGCGGCCGCGCGCTTCGACGGGATGGTGTCGCTGCGGCGCTGCCGCGGCGTGGATGCCGCGGCCGGCCAGCTGATCGTCCGCGAAGGGGGAGGGCTCGTCAGCTTCCCCCAGTGCGGGCAGCCCCTCGCCGCGCCGCTGGACGCCCGCCCGCGATCGCCGGTGGTCGCGGCCCGGACGGAGGAGACGCTGCGCCGGCTGGAGCGGGTCCCGGCGTGATCGACTGGATCCTGGCCGAGCGGATCGCGGTGTTCGTCGCCGGTACCGGAGAGACCGCGCCGCCGGGCGTCGACTTGGGCGAGCTGGCGGCCGAGTCCCAGGCGCGCGTCGTGGCCTACACCGGGCTGCGGCCGGTGGGGCCGCTGCCGCCGCCGGAGGGAATCGGCCGGCGGGAGTGGGTGGCGAGCAACGTGGCGTCGATGCGGGCGCTGCTGGACCCGGTACTGGCGCGCGCGGGCAAGCGCCTAGGTCCGATGGGCCCGGCGATGGAGATCGGCGCCGGACTCTTGCTCTCCGCCGAGGTGGGCGTCGTGCTCGGCTACCTCGCCCAGCGCGTGCTGGGGCAGTACGAGCTGGTGCTGCTCGACGAGGCGGTTGCCGAGCGTCCTCCGCGGCTGCTCTTCGTGCTGCCCAACCTGAGCGCCGCCGTACGGTCCTTCGAGGCCGACGAGCGCGAGTTCATGACCTGGGTGACGCTGCACGAGGTCACCCACGCGGTGCAGTTCGCCGGGGTGGAGTGGCTCCACGGCCACGTGGCGGGGCTGGTGCGCGAGCTGCTGGCCAGCGCGGAGGTGCGCCTGGAGGCGCCGCGGAAGCTGCGCATGCCGAGCGGCCCGGAGATCCGGCGGATGCTCGCGGCGCTGCGCCGGGGCGATTTGATCTCGATCGTGACCACGAGCGCCGAGCGCGAGACGCTCGATCGCGTCCAGGCGGTGATGGCGGTGATCGAGGGCCACGCCGAGCACGTGATGGATGCCGTGGCGCCCGACCTGGTGCCCTCGATCGGGCGGCTGCGCGCCGGGATCGACCGGCGGCGACGGTCGCAGTCGACCCTCTCGCGGCTGGTGGCCAAGCTGCTCGGGCTCGACCTCAAGCTCCGCCAGTACGAGCAGGGCAAGCGGTTCTGCGACGCGGTCGTGCGCGCGGGGGGCACCGACGCCCTCGCCCACGTGTTCTCCTCGCCGGAGGCGCTGCCGACCCTGCGCGAGCTCGACAACCCACGCGCGTGGCTCAGGCGGACCGCCGCGCCTGTGACCGAGTCGTGAACCTCGCGCGGGAGCTGTAACCCGCCCCTGCGGCGGGGGTACAAACACATGTTCGGTACGATCTGCAGACACAACAAGCGGAGAGAGCATCAATGGCGACCACCAGCAGCGAGGGCTCGGGCACGAGCGCGCAGACCCCCAAGACAACCAAGACGACCACGCGCCGCAGCGGCGCGCGGCGCACCACTCGACGCAGCACCGCAAGCGCCACGGCGCGCAGGACGCGCAGGGCGGCAAGCACCTCGACGCAGCCGCGGACTCCGGTCGAGCACGTTCAGCAGCTCGCCGAGCGGGCCGTGCTGGTGCCGGTCGGCGTGGGCCTCATCGCCCGCGACAACCTGGTCTCGACGGTCCGGGAGCTGGCCAGCCGCTACAGCACCCGCGTCGGCTTCGAGCGTGAGCTGCGGCGCTTCGAGCGGCGCGGCGCGAGCGCCCGCAATCGCTTCGAGCGCCAGATGCGCCGGACCAGGACGAAGTTCGAGCGCCAGCTGCGCCAGCGCCGCAGCCTGATCGAGCGCACCCTCAAGCAGAACCGCCGCCGGTTCGAGCGCGAGGTCCGTTCGGTCCGCAAGGATCTCGGGCGCCAGTCGGACGCGGTCCAGACGCGGGTGGAGAAGCTCGTGTCGGAGGCCCAGGGGCTTTTGTCCTAGCGCTCAGGCTTTCCCCGCGGCGCGACGGGAGGACGTCCGCGGGCAGGGTTCGCCGGCCCATAACTCTCGCCGGCGAATGCAGCACCCTCTCCTCCCTCAACCGCCGGGGCGCCCTCAGGGGCGCCCCGTCGGTCGTTAAAGCGCCGGCTGGCGGCCGGGACCGCCGCCGGCCGGCGGGCGGGCCCGGCGCCAGAGCCACCTTTCTACAATGGGGCTGTGCCCACTCGCGAAGCCGTGATCGACGCGCTGCGGTCGGTGATCGACCCCGAGCTGCGCCGCGACATCGTAGAGCTGGAGATGGTGCGATCGGTCGACGTGCACGACAACGGCGTGGTCGACGTGACCGTCTCCCTGACCACGCCGGGCTGCCCGATCCGCTCGCACTTCCAGACCGGGGTCTCCCAGGCGGTGCGCGAGCTGGAGGGGGTGACCGGCGTGAACATCTCCTTCGACGTCCTCTCCGACCAAGAGAAGCAGAGCCTCGGGCGCAAGCTGGGGCGCAACACGCTCCCCGAGGGCGCCCTGGCCCAGGTGGCCAACGTGATCTGCGTGGGCTCCGGCAAGGGCGGGGTGGGCAAGTCGAGCGTCACCGCCAACCTGGCCGCGGCGCTCGCGGGCGAGGGCAGGCGGGTCGGCGTGCTCGACGCCGACGTGTGGGGCTACTCGCAGCCCCGGATGCTCGGTCTGGGCGCCGAGCGCCCGCGCGTCAACGCCGAGCGCAAGATCGTCCCGCTGAGCAGCCACGACGGCATCGCGGTGATGTCGATCGGCTTCTTCATCGAGCAGGACGCCGCGGTGGTGTGGCGCGGCCCGATGCTGCACAAGGCGCTCCAGCAGTTCCTGGAGGACGTCGAGTGGGGCGAGCTGGACTACCTGCTGATCGACCTGCCGCCCGGGACCGGCGACGTGTCGATGACGCTGGCCCAGCTCTTGCCGCAGGCCAAGTTCGTGATCGTGACGACCCCGCAGCCGGTGGCGCAGAAGGTGGCCCGGCGCTCGGCCGAGATGGCGAGCAAGCTCAAGCTCGAGATCGCCGGCGTGATCGAGAACATGTCCGCCTTCGTGACCCCCGCCGGCGAGCGCTACGCGCTGTTCGGCGAGGGCGGCGGTCAGCTTCTGGCCGACGAGCTCGAGGTGCCGCTGCTGGCCAGGGTTCCCCTGACCATGGCGCTGCGCGAGCAGTCGGACGCGGGGCTGCCGGTGGTGGCGGCCGATCCCGACGACCCGGCCGCGCAGGCGCTCCAGCACGCCGCGCGGGGGTTGATCGCGCTGACGCCCGTGGCGCTGCCGGTGATGCAGGCGCCCGCCCCGGCCGCCGCCCCCAAGCCGGTCGGCATGTCGCTGCCGATGGCCTGAGGCCGGTGGCGCGCGGGTCGCGCTGGGACGCGATCGTCGTCGGCGGGGGCCACAACTCGCTGGTCGCCGCCGCGATGCTGGCGCGCGCCGGGCGATCGGTGCTCGTGCTGGAGCGCCGCGGCCGGCTGGGAGGCGCCGCCGTCTCGGAGGCCGTCTTCCAGGGGCACGAGGCCCGGCTCTCGCGCTTCGCCTACCTGGTGAGCCTGTTCCCGCGCTGGCTGCTGCGAGACCTGGGGGTGGGGATCGAGCTGCGCGCGCGGCCCGAGCCGCGGCTGGGCCCCGGCTGGGACCGCCTGCGGGGGATCGCCGAGCGCGTCGGCGCCCGCGTCCTGCCCACGCTCACCGCGCCGCTGCCCAGCCGCGAGCGGCTGCGCGAGCAGCTCGCCGACGACGAGGCGTGGGAGGCGCTCTTCGAGCGCCCGCTGTCCGAGCTGCTGGAGCGGACCATCGACGAGGACGCCGTGCGCGGGATCGCGCTCACCGACGGGCTGATCGGCACCTTCGTGGCGGCCGAGGACCCCGAGCTGCGCCAGAACCGCTGCTTCCTCTACCACGTGATCGGCGGGTCGTGGCGGGTGCCGGTGGGCGGGATGGGGGCCCTGGGGCAGGCGCTGGGCGCCGCGGCGCGCTCGGCGGGCGCGCGGGTGCTCGCGGGCGCCGAGGTGACGCGGATCGCCACCGACGGCCGCCGCGCCGAGGTCGCCACCGCCGGGGGCGCCACCTACGAGTGCCGGCACGTCCTGGCCGGGGTGGCTCCCGCCGTGCTTCACCGCCTGCTCGGGGAGCCGCCGCCCCAGGACCTCCCCGAGGGCTCGCAGCTGAAGATCAACCTGCTGCTGGGCCGCCTGCCCCGGCTCCGCGACGCCTCGCTTGAGCCCGCGCGCGCCTTCGCGGGGACCTTCCACGTCAACGAGGGCTACGAGCAGCTCGCTCGCGCCCACGCGGAGGCCGCGGCGGGGCGCGTTCCCACCACGCCGCCGTGCGAGCTCTACTGCCATTCGCTGAGCGACCCGAGCATCCTCGGACCGCGGCTGCGCGCCGCGGGCGCGCACACCATGACCCTGTTCGCCCTGCACATGCCGGCGCGACTGTTCGCGCAGGACCACGACCGGGCGAAGGCACGGGCGGTCGCGGCGACGATCGCCTCGGTCGACTCCGTGCTGGCCGAGCCGCTGGAGGACTGCCTCTTGCGCGACGCCGACGGCCGGCCCTGCCTGGAGGCGCACACGCCACAGGAGATCGAGGCGGAGCTGGCGATGCCGGGCGGGCACATCTTCCACCGCGACCTCTCCTGGCCGTTCGCCGAGTCAGAGGCGGAGGTCGGCCGCTGGGGCGTGGAGACAGACCACGCCAACGTCTGGCTGTGCGGCGCCGGCGCGCGGCGCGGCGGCGCGGTGAGCGGCATCCCGGGCCACAACGCGGCCCGGGCGGTGCTGGAGGCGGAGTCTCGGGCGCGGGCGGTCGGCTCCGGGCGCCGGGGGCGCTCCCGCCCCTACCGGTTGGCGTAGTAGTCGGCGTTGATCTTGGAGTAGTGCTGCCACTCGTCGGGCAGCTGGTCCTCGGCGAAGCAGGCGTCGACAGGGCAGGCCTCGACGCAGGCGTCGCAGTCGATGCACTCCTCGGGATCGATGTAGAGCATCTCGACGCTGTCGTAGTCGGGCTCGTCGGGCGTCGGGTGGATGCAGTCGACCGGGCACACCTCGACGCACGAATTGTCCTTCGTGCCGATGCAGGGCTCGGCGATCACGTAGGCCATATGTGTCAGTTCTTCCTGTCGGTGGGGTTCGTCGGGAGGGCGCATTGTAGGCCGCGTGCCGCTCCGGCGGGGGCCGGTAGCCTCCGCGAACCGTGCTGCTCTTGACCGGCGCCACCGGGACCATCGGCCTGCCCCTGCTCCGGCGGCTGACCGCCGCGGAGGTCCCCGTGCGCTGCCTGGTCCGGGACCCCCGCCGCCTGGGCACGCTGCGGGTCAGGGTCCAGATCGCGCTGGGCGACCTGGCCGACCCGTTCTCGTTCCGCAACGCGCTGCGGGGCGTCGACACGGTCGTCCACCTGGCCTCCGCCACCCGCGACCAGCCGGCGGGCTCGATCGAGGAGCTGGCGGGGATCGCCTCCTGGCGGCTGGTGCGAGCCGCCGAGCGGGCGGGGGTGGAGCGCTTCGTGTTCTTCTCCACGCTGGGAGCGTCGACCCGCAGCCGGTCGCGCCTGCTGCGCGCGAAGGCGATCGCCGAGCGGGCGCTGACCGAGTCCTCGCTCGCCCACACCGTGTTCGCGCCCTCGCTCGTCTACTCCCCCAGCGATCCCTTCATCACGCTGCTGGAGCGGCTCTCGCTGCTGCCGGTGATGCCGATCTCCGGCTCGGGGACCGCCGCCTTCCAGCCGATGTGGGCCGAGGACGTCGCCGACTGCGTGATGGCCGTCCTGCCCGGCGGCGCGGCGGCGGAGGCGTCGGTCGGCGAGCGCTACGAGCTCGCGGGCCCGGAGACGCTCACCTACCTCGACCTGGTCGGCTGCGTGCTCGCCTCGCTGCGCCGGCGCCGGCCGGTGCTCAAGCTCCCGGTCGGGGTGGTGCGCCGGGTGCTCGAGCTGCTCGAGCTTCTGATGGGACCCGCGGCGCCCGCCACCTGGGACGAGGCCGAGCTGCTCGAGGTGTCGCTCCTCTCCCGGCGGGGCACCGCCGACGCCGAGCGCCTGGGCGTGCTGCCCAAGCCGATGCGGGCGGTGCTGGGGGTGGGGTAGGTGACGCCGCGCGCGGTCACCGGCGATGATCTGCGGCTGCGGGCGGCCACCGGCGAGGATTTGCGCTTCCTGGTCGCGCTGGCCGGCGATCCGTCCGTGGAGCCCTTCCTCGCGCCCGGATCGGGCGATCGGGAGACGATCGCGGGCCTGCTTGCGCGGATGGCCAGCGGCGAGGAGCCGCTGGGGTTGATGGTGGTGGAGTCCGAGGCCGGGGCGCGGCTCGGCGCGCTCGAGCTCTCGCTCGTCTCGCGCCACAGCCGGATCTGCCAGCTGCGGCGGCTGATGGTCGACCCGGGCCGCCGCCGCACCGGCGTCGGGTCGGCCGCGGTGTGGCTGGCCTGCCGGCAGTCCTTCCAGGAGCACGGCCACCATCGCGTCCAGGCGGAGGTCTACGGCGACAACCACGCCAGCCTGCGGCTGTTCGAGCGGCTCGGCTTCACCCGCGAGGGCATCCGCCGCAGCGCCTACTGGCGCCGCGAGCGCTGGCAGGACGGGATCCTCTTCGGCCTGCTGGAGGGCGAGCTGGTTGGCCCTCGCCCGCCGGCGGGTAGCGCATAGGGGCAAGCGACGAGGAGGAGCAGATGGCTTCGGCGATCGAGGATGCGCGCCGCCTGCCGGGAGAGACGGTGTGCGACCAGGACGGGAACCGGCTCGGGGTGGTCAGGCACCTCTACGGCGTCGGCGAGGCCGAGGAGCCGATGTGGGTGACGGTCGAGATGTCGCCCAGCCTCGGCCACACGCGCTTGGTGTTCGTCCCGCTGGCGCGGCTCAAGCGTGAGCGGGAGCAGATCCGCGTGCCCTACAGCGCCCAGCACCTCCTGGGCTCGCCGGAGGTCCAGCCTGGCGGTGAGCTCTCCGAGGAGGACGAGCGAGCGCTGCGTGGCTACTACGCGATCGGCCTCGCCGACCAGGAGGTGCGAAGCGACAACGATTCCTACGCGGCGCAGGTGCCGGAGGCGGAAGGGAGCGCGCGCCGGCTGGAGGTCTAGCTGCGCGCGAGCGCACGCCGCCGGCTGGAGATCTGGCGGGCCGCGCCGGCTCGAGATCCGGCGGGCGGCGCCGGCCGCCCCTCAGCGCGTCGACGCCGGCTCGGGTGGCCGGCGCGCGGCCCACGGGGCCGCCTGCTCCAGCCGCGCGGCCAGGGCGAGCAGCACGTCCTCGCGCAGCGGCCGGGCGGCGAGCTGCACGGCCAGCGGCAGCCCGTCGTCGGTCTGGTAGAGCGGCAGCGAGATGGCGGGCAGGCCGGTGACGTTGAAGATCGCCGTGAAGGGGGTGAACAGACCCGAGCGGCGGAAGTGGTCCCACGGGTCCGGGCCGCGGCCGTGCACCTCGCCGATCGGGATCGGGGGCCGCGCCAGCGCCGGGGTGAGCACGACGTCGTAGGCGTCGAGGTGGGCGACGATCCTGCGGGCGAGCAGCTTGATCCTGCCCTCGGCGGCCAGGAAGTCGAGCGAGGTGTGCTCGTGGGCGTTCTGCCACAGGGCCCACGTGAGCGGCTCGACGTCCTCCTCGACCGGCTCGCGCCCGCGCAGGCGCCCGCCGATCAGCACCACGGTCGAGATGAGCGGCGCCCACATGCGCGTGAAGTCGGCCAGCACGTCCTGGCTCGACCACGGCGGCTCGATCTCCTGGACGCGATGGCCCATCGACTCGAGCAGGGCGGCGGCGTCCCGGGCCGCCCGCTCGCACGCCGGGTCGACCACCGCCCCGTCCAGCGGGGCGTTGAGGGCCAGCCCGATCGTCAGCTCGCCGGGGTCGCGCTCGGCGGCCGCCGCGAAGGGCTCCTCTGGGTCGGGCGCCCAGGTGGCATCGCCGGGCTCGTACCCCGCCAGGACGTCCAGCGCGGCCGCGGTGTCGGCGACCGTGCGGGTGAGCACGCCGTCGCAGACCAGGAAGGCGTCGCCGCCGTCGGGCCCCACCGACACCCGCCCGCGCGCCGGCTTGAGCCCGACCAGCCCGCAGCACGAGGCGGGGATGCGGGTCGAGCCGCCGCCGTCGTTGCCGTGCGCGATCGGGACCATGCCGGCCGCCACCGCGGCCGCCGACCCGCCGCTGGAGCCACCGGGCGTGCGATCGAGCGCCCACGGGTTGCGCGTCGGCCCGAAGCGGCGCGGCTCGGTGGTGGGGAGGATCCCCATCTCGGGCAGCGCGGTCTTGCCGACGATCACGAACCCCGCCCGCTTGAGCCGGCGGACCAGGTAGGCGTCGTGGCGGGGGACGAAGTCCCCGAACAGGTCGCTGCACATGGTCAGCGGCATGCCCATCACCGGCCGGTTGTCCTTGACCGCGATCGGCACCCCGGCGAACGGCCGGGGGTCGCCGGCGCCGATCTGGCGGGCCTCCGCGAGCGCCGCGTCGTGCGCCACGTGGGTGAAGGCGTTGATGGCCGGCTGGCACTCGTCGATCCGGCGCAGCGAGGCCTCCACCAGCTCCGAGGCGGCGACCTCGCCGGCGCGGACCAGCGAGGCCAGCTCGAGCGCGGGTCGGCTCAACAGGTCGTTCACTGGCGCGCAAGCGTATCCCGATAGCCTTGCCGGCGATGAGCGCCACGGCCGAGGTGCAGTCGGGGCTCGAGGGCGTCGTCGCCTTCGCCACCGAGATCGCCGAGCCCGATCGGGCGGGCGGGTCGCTGCGCTACCGCGGGGTGGACATCGAGGAGCTGGTGGGCAAGGTCCCGTTCGAGCAGGTGTGGGGGCTGCTGGTGGACGGAGCCCTGCTGCCGGGGCTGCCTCCGGCCGAGCCGCACGCGCTCACCGTCCACTCGGGCGATCCCCGGGTGGACGTCCAGTCGGCGCTCGCGATGCTCGGCCCGCAGTGGGGCTTCCGGCCGCTGATCGACATCTCCGACGAGGAGGCGCGCGACAACCTGGCCCGGGCGTCGGTGATGGCGCTCTCCTTCGTCGCCCAGTCGGCCCGCGGCATCGGCAAGCCGCCCGTCTCCCAGCGCGAGGTGGACCGGGCGCGGTCGATCCCCGAGCGCTTCCTCATCCGCTGGCGCGGGGAGGCCGACCCCAGGCACGTCGAGGCGATCGACGCCTACTGGATCTCGGCCGCCGAGCACGGGATGAACGCCTCCACGTTCACCGCCCGGGTGGTCGCCTCGACCGGCGCCGACGTAGCGGCGGCGCTGTCGGCCGCCGTCGGCGCGCTGTCGGGGCCGCTGCACGGCGGCGCGCCGAGTCGCGTGCTCAAGATGCTCGACGAGGTGGAGGCCGCCGGCGACGCCGACCGCTACGTCAAGGACCTGCTGGACCGCGGCGAGCGGCTGATGGGCTTCGGCCATCGGATCTACCGCGCCGAGGACCCGCGGGCCCACGTCCTGCGCGAGACCTCGCGCCGCCTGGGCTCCCACCGCGTGGAGGTCGCCGAGGCGCTCGAGCGGGCGGCCCTGGCCGAGCTTCAGGCGCGCAAGCCCGATCGCGTGCTGGCCACCAACGTCGAGTTCTGGTCGGCCGTCGTGCTCGACTTCGCCGAGGTCCCGCCCGAGCTGTTCACGCCGATGTTCACCTGCGCGCGGACGGCGGGCTGGTCGGCCCACATCATGGAGCAGAAGCGGGAGGGTCGGCTGATCCGGCCGACCGCCAAGTACGTCGGCCCGCCGCCCCGGCCGCTGGCGGAGCTCCGGTGATCGCTCACCGCCCGGCGTAGGGCCCCTCGACGTACTCCCGCAGCATCCGCGTGGCGCAGAAGCGCGGTCCCAGGGTGCGCAGCGAGGCCCTGATCCGGTCCAGCCACGCAGCGGGCAGCCCGGAGGGCTCGCGCGAGTAGAACTCGGGCACGACCTCGTGGTCGAGCACGCGGTGCAGCTCGGCGGCGTCGCGCTGGTCCTGGAACTCGTGGTCCTGAAGCACCTCGCCCGGCAGCGCCCAGCCGTTGGCGCCGTCGTAGGCCTCCGCCCACCAGCCGTCGAGCACGCTCAGCTGCAGCCCGCCGTTGAAGACCGATTTCATCCCGCTGGTGCCGCTGGCCTCCAGCGGCGGGCGGGGCACGTTCAGCCACACGTCGCAGCCGCGCACCATCACGGCGGCGGTGGCGAGGTCGTAGTCGTCCAGGTACACAACGCGCTCGCCCACCACGCGCTCATAGCGGAGCCCGAACAGCCGCTGGAGCGAGCGCTTGGCCTCCTCGTCGCGCGGGTGCGCCTTGCCCGCCAGCACGACCTGGACCGGCTGCTCGCCTCCCAGGAGGGACAGCGTCCACTCGGGGTCCCGGGTGAGGAGGTCAAGCCGCTTGTAGGTGGCCACCCGGCGCGCGAAGCCGATGGTCAGCACGTCGGGATCGAACACGCGCGCGGCGGCCTCCACATACTCGCGCACGTCGCCCCGCATCAGGCGGTCCCAGGTCGAGCGGTGGCGCACGAACTCGATCAGCTCCCGGCGCTGCTCCTCGCGCGCCGCCCACAGCTCGGCGTCGCCGATCCCCTCCACCGCGGCCCAGGTGGCGGGGTCGGCGATCCGCTCTAGCCAATCCTCGCCGAGGTGGCGCTCGAGCAGCCGCCGCATCGGCTCCCCCACCCAGGTGGGCACGTGCACGCCGTTGGTGATGTGGCCGATCGGCACCTGCTCGGGCGGGCGGTCGGGCCACAGCGGCTGCCACATCGCCCGGGCGACCTCGCCGTGGCGGCGGCTGACCGCGTTGGCGGCGCGGCTCATGCGCAGCGCGGCCTGGGTGACGCCGAAGGGCTCCCGCTCGTCGTCCGGCCGGGTGCGGCCGAGGCCGATCACCTCGGGCTCGGCGAGGGCGAGCTCGGCGGCCAGGGGCGCGAGCGCGTCGCTCACCTGCTGCGCCGGATAGGTGTCGTTGCCGGCCGGCACCGGGGTATGGGTGGTGAACACGGTCCGGGCGCGCGCGGCCTCGAGGCTCCCATCGGCCGCGGACCCGAGCGCCAGCGGCGCCAGCGCCGCGTGGCCCTCGTTGAGGTGGATCACCCGCGGATCGAAGCCCAGGGCTCGCAGCGCCCGGATCCCGCCCACGCCCAGGAGGATGTACTGGGCCAGGCGGATGTCGGCGTCGGCGTCGTAGAGCCGGGCGGTGATCCAGCGCTCGACCAGCCCGTTGCGGGAATGGTCGGTGTCGAGCAAAAAGAGCGGGACCCGGCCGACGTCGACGCGCCAGACGTGGGCGCTGACCTGCGAGCCGAGGATCAGCACCTCGACGGTGAGCGGCGCGCCGTCCGGGCCGCTCACGCGGGCCGCCGGCAGGCGCTGGGGATCGGTGTCGACCCAGTACTCGTGCTGCCAGCCGCCGGCGTCCACGCGCTGGCGGAAGTAGCCCTTGCGGTACATCAGGCCGACCGCGGCCATCGGCAGCGCCCGGTCGGAGGCCTCCTTGAGGAGGTCGCCCGCCAGCGCGCCCAGGCCGCCCGCGTACAGCGGGAGCGAGACGTGCACGCCGTACTCCGCGCACAGGAAGGCGACTGGGCGGGCGGGATCGAGGCCGGCGGCCGGCGGGCGCGCCAGCTCCTCCGACAGCCGCGCCGCCAGCTCCTCCGCCCGCGCCACCAGCTTTCGGTTGCCGGCCGCCCGGCGCAGCGCCCGCGGCGAGGCCTCCTGGAGCAGGCGGACGGGGTTCTGCAGGCAGAGCTCGAAGCGCTCGTGGTCGATGAGGGCGAACAGCTCGGCGCCGCCGGGCATCCACGACCAGCGGTAGTTGTAGGCGAGCCGGGCGAGCGGGGCCAGCGGCTCGGGCAGCCGCTCGCGCAGATCGTCCGCCGCCTGGCGCAGGTCGTCCGCGCCATCGGCGACGGTGACTCCTGGATCGCTCACCGCCCGGGCATTATGGTCGGGTGCAGCCGCCTTCGCTCCTGGGCCTCCTCGCCTTCGGCGACTCGATCACCAACGGCGGCGGCGAGCTTCAGTGGGGCGTGGCGCTGCAGTCGTGGGCGCAGTGGACGGCGCGCGGGCTGGGGCTGCCCTTCACCAACCACGCCACCGACGGCGCGCGGGCGCGCGACGTGGTGGGCGCGCAGATCCCGGCCTTCGAGCGCACCACCGCCCGCCCCGAGGCGCGCTACGACGTCGGCTGCCTGTACATCGGCGTCAACGACGTGCGGGCGCTCGACTGGGACGCCGACGCGTTCGCCGCCGACCACGGCGCGGCGATGGCGTTTCTCGCCGGGCGCTGCCAGCGCGTGCTCACGCTCACCGCCCCGCTCGACCTCGGGCGCCCCCGCGCGGGCGCCAAGGTCGCCGAGCTCAACCACGCGATCGCGCGCGCGGCGCGCGAGCACGGCGGCCTGGTCCTCGACCTCTCCGGCTTCGGGGCGCGCAATCACGTGATGGCCGACCACGTCCACCCCACGGCATTCGGGCAGATCGCCATCGCCCGGCGCGCGCTGGCCGTGCTGGCGCGCGACGGGATGACCGTGCGGGCCGACCCGGCCAGGCTGATCAGCTACCGCCCCACCCGCTGGGGGCGCCTGCGGGGCGACGTCACATACGCTTACCGCCACGCCAAGGTGACCGCCCGCTCGCTCGCCCTCCAGGCGGCCCACCGGCACGGCTGACGCTCCCCATGCACGGCTGACGCTCCCCCATGCCGACCATCCTCCTGATCCGCCACGCGCAGGCCTCCTTCGGGAGCGCCGACTACGACGTGCTCTCCGAGCGCGGCCAGGAGCAGGTGGCCGCGCTGGTGGCGGGGCTCAAGCGCCGGGAGATCTGGCCCGAGCGGGTGGTGTGCGGAAGCCTGCGCCGCCAGCTCGACACGGCGCTGCCGTGCGCGCGGGCCGCGGGGATAGAGGTCGAGGTGGACGAGCGCTGGGACGAGTACGACGACCGCGAGATCCTCGCCCACCACGGGGCGATCCCGGCCGGGCTGGAGCGGCGGCCGGGCGAGGAGCCGCTCACCTCGCGCGAGTTCCAGGAGATCCTCAACCACGCGCTGCGCGGCTGGATCGCCGCCGGCGAGAGCAGCCCGTGCCGGGAGGGATGGCCTCAGTTCGCCGCCCGCGCGACGGGCGCGCTGGACCAGGTGGCGGAGCGACTCGATCGCGGCCAGACCGCGGTGATCGTCAGCTCCGGCGGCGTGATCGCGGCGCTCAGCGCCTCCCTGCTGGGCCTGGCGCCGGAGGCGCTCGTCGCCTTCAACCACGTCTCGATCAACACCGGCATCAGCAAGGTCGCGGTGGGACGGTCGGGGATGACGCTCGTCTCCACCAACGAGCACGCCCACCTGGAGGAGGCCGGGCGCGCGCTGATCAGCTACCGCTGAGCGCCGGGGCGGGCGGGGGCGTCGAGCCGCCCGCGTCCTCCAGCGCGCCGCCGCGGCTCTGCCACACCTCGACCAGCGCCTCCACCACGCTGGGGTCGAACTGGGCGCCCGCGCCGCGGGCCAGCTCGGCGATCGCCTCCTGGGGATCGCGCGCCGGGTAGTAGGGGCGCTTGCTCATCATGGCGTAGAAGGCGTCGCAGACGGCCACGATGCGGCTGCTCAGCGGCGCCTGCTCGCCCACCAGCCCGTCCGGGTACCCGCTGCCGTCCCATCGTTCGGCGCTCGAGCGCACGAGCTTGGCGACCGAGGCGAGCGCGGGCGAGGCGGCGAGGATCCGCTCCCCGACCACGGTGTGGCGGAGCATGAACTTCCACTCCTCGTCGCTCAGCGGTCCCGACTTGTTGAGGATCGCGTCGGGGATCGCGGCCTTGCCGATGTCGTGCAGCTCGGCGGCCAGCCTCAGCTCGGCGAGCTCGTCGGCTCCCATGCCCAGCCGGCGGCCGACCAGCGCGGCCAGGCGACCGACCTCCCGCAGGTGCGCCGCGGCCTCGGGCTGGCGCTCGTGGATGAAGGCCAGCAGCACGTCGTGCGTCTGCTCGCCGGCGGAGTCGGTGCGCCCCGAATTCCCCATGCGAACTCATCGACCGGCCCCGGGACGGGCTTTAGGGGCGCAACTGCTCCTCGGCGGTTGGCCGGGCCCCGCGCCCGGCAGCCGCCGGGCGCGGGCCACAGCCCCCGCGGCGCGTGGGAAGAAACCGTCGCTATCCGACGGTTTCTTCCCACCCCTCTCGCCCGCGGGCGGCGTTCCCGCCCCCTACCGCGCCCGCCCCGCCGCCTCGGTCGCCTCGCGCAGCCGCCCCGCCAGGGCGCCGGTGAGGGCCTCCGGGCGCATCCGCCAGCGCCAGTTCCCGGCGACCCGGCCGGGCGCGTTCATCCGCGCCTCGCTGCCCAGGCCGAGCACGTCCTGGAGCTGGAGCATCGACAGGCGAGCCGGCGAGGCCATGGCGAGGCGGATCAGCCGCCACCACGGCTCGCGGTCGCGCAGCTCGCGCCGCGCGAGCTCCTCGTCGACCGCCCGGCGACGCTCCGCGGACAGCGACTCGTACCACCCGCGCAGCGTGTCGTGGTCGTGGGTGCCCGTGTAGATGACGCGGTTCTCGACGTGGTTGGCCAGGCGGTGGGGGCTGTGGGGGTCCTCGGGGTCGAAGGCGAACTGCAGGACGAGCATCCCGGGCAGGCCCAGCTCGTCGCGCAGGCGGTGGACGGGCGGCGTGATCACCCCCAGGTCCTCGGCGATCAGCGGCAGCGGCGGGGGGAGGGCGAGCTCCCTGGCGATCGCGTCGAACACCGCCCGGCCCGGTCCTCGCTTCCACCGCCCCCGCCGCGCGGTGCGCGCCCCGGCCGGCACCGCCCAGTAGGCGACGAAGCCGCGGAAGTGGTCGATCCGGGCCAGCTCGAACAGCTCCAGCGTGCGCCGCAGCCGGGCCGTCCACCAGCCATAGGAGCGCCGCCGCAGCGCCGGCCAGTCGTAGAGCGGGTTGCCCCACAGCTGCCCGCTGGCCGCGTAGGCGTCCGGCGGCGCGCCGGCCACCAGCCCCTCCTGGAAGAGCTCGGGGTGGGCTCGGTGGTCGGCGCTGCCCCGCGCCACGTAGATGGCGACGTCGCCGATCAGCCGGACGCCGCGGTCGGCCGCGTACCGGCGCAGCGCCGACCACTCGCGCTGGAAGCGGACCTGGTCGGCCACCGCGTCGCGCCCGGCGAAGCGCTCCCAGTCGCCGATCCACTCGCGATGGCGCTCGCGGAACTCCGACAGCTCCGAGTGGCTGACGGGCGCCCGCGGCCGGGCCAGCAGCCCGGGCCAGGCGGCGAAGGCCGAGCGCGCCTTGTAGGGCGAGCGGTGGCGGTCGGGGGGCCCCAGCGGCAGCACCTGCCACCACGACTGGCCGCTCTGGGCCAGCCAATCCACGAACGCGTACGCCCCGCGGCCCAGCCGCCCCTCCGGCAGGGAGGTGATGTGCAGCTGGACGCCGCTGGAGCGGGGCGCCCACGGGCGTGGCGGGGCGGGGGACACGGCCCGTGGTTTACCCGACTCTGCGGCCTGGATATGTTGAGGTCATGGCATCGTTGGAGACCGGAGCCGAGCCGGCCCGCGAGACCACCCCCGGGCGCAGGACTCGAGCGGCGCCGCCCGCGCGGATCGTCATCCAGCATCCCTCGCCGTCCGTCGACGGCGGGGCGTACCCCGCCAAGCGGTGCGTGGGCGACCTCGTGGCGGTGCAGGCGGACGTGTTCCGCGACGGCCACGAGCTGCTGCGCGCCGTCGTCCGCCACCGCGGCCCGGGCGAGCGGCGCTGGTCGGAGGTGGAGATGCGCCGCATCGACGCCCACCTCGACGGCGTGCGCTGGGAGGGCAGCTTCGAGGTCAGGCGCACCGGCCGCCACCAGTACACGATCGCGGCGTGGAGCGACGAGTTCGGGACCTGGCGCGACGAGCTGCAGCGCAAGCTCACCGCCGGCCAGTCCGAGCTGGGCGGCGAGCTCTCCGAGGGGGTGATGCTCCTGCGCGCGGCGCTTCAGGGGGCGGGCTCGCAGGCCGACCGGCGGCTGATCGAGCACGCGCTGGCCGAGCTCCTGGACCCGGAGATCCCCGAGTCCGCCAAGCACGACGTGGCCCTCGGCCCGGAGCTGCTGGCCGCCGTGCAGCGCGCCCAGGAGCGCCACGGGTGCGTGACGCTGGAGCCGCCGCTGACGATCGAGGTCGACCCCGTCCGCGCGCGCTTCGGCGCCTGGTATGAGCTCTTCCCGCGCTCGTGGGGCGGGCTGAAGGGCGTCGAGCGGCGCCTGCCCGAGCTGGCCGAGCTGGGCTTCGACGTCCTCTATCTGGCGCCGATCCACCCGATCGGCCACACCAACCGCAAGGGCGCCAACAACTCGCTGCTCGCGGGGCCCGGCGACCCCGGCTCGCCCTGGGCGATCGGCGACCGGGCCGGGGGCCACGAGGCGGTGCACCCCGAGCTGGGCACGATCGACGACCTGCGGCGGCTGACCGCGCGGGCGCGCGAGCACGGAATCGACGTGGCGCTGGACTTCGCGATCCAGTGCTCGGCCGACCACCCGTGGCTGACCGAGCACCCGGAGTGGTTCCACCGCCGGCCGGACGGCACGCTGAAGTACGCCGAGAACCCCCCCAAGCGCTACCAGGACATCTACAACGTCAACTGGGAGTCGCCGGACTGGCGCGGGCTGTGGGAGGCGCTGCGCGACATCGTGCTGCACTGGGTCGACTGCGGGATCAGGGTGTTCCGCGTCGACAACCCGCACACCAAGCCGTTCGCCTTCTGGCAGTGGCTGATCGAGGAGGTCCACGCCCGTGACCGGGACGTGGTGTTCCTGGCCGAGGCGTTCACCCGCCGGGCGGTGATGCGCCACCTGGCCAAGATCGGCTTCAGCCAGTCCTACACCTACTTCACCTGGAAGAACTCGCGCCACGAGCTGACCGAGTACGTCTCCGAGCTGGCCTACTCGGGGGAGCAGGAGTACTTCCGCCCCAACTTCTTCACCAACACGCCGGACATCCTCCACGCCTACCTCCAGCACGGCGGGCGCCCCGCGTTCGAGGCGCGCCTGGTGCTCGCCGCCACGCTCAGCCCGAGCTACGGGATCTACTCGGGGTATGAGAACGTGGAGAACGTGCCCCTGCGGGAGGGCTCGGAGGAGTACATGAACTCCGAGAAGTACGAGATCAAGGCCCGCAGCCTGAACGGCGAGCTGCTGCCGCTGATCGCCCGCGTCAACTTCATCCGCCGCGAGAACCCCGCCCTGCAGCACCTCTCCAACATCACCTTCCTGGAGACCGCCAACGACGCGCTGATCGCCTACGCCAAGCAGGCGGGCGGCAACGCGGTGATCACGGTCGTCAACATCGACCCCCACCAGGCCCAGGAGGGCGTGGCGGTCGTGCCGGCCAGCCTCGGGCTGCCGCCCAGCTTCACCGCCCACGACCTGCTGAGCGACGAGCGCTTCCAGTGGCGGATCGGCCCCAACTACGTCCGCCTCGCGCCCAGGGTACGCCAGGCCCACGTGCTGCGGGTGGAGAGCTGACCCTTCGGGCATGTCGGTCGGCCCCCCCACCCTCACCCACCTGCTGGCAGCCGAGCACCTGACCCGGCGCCAGCCGGGCGCCGAGCGGGCCGAGGACGCGGCGGCCCAGGCGCAGACCCGCCAGTGGTTCGAGGCCGAGCCGCTGTGGTTCAAACGCGCGGTCTTCTACGAGATCCACGTGCGGGGGTTCTTCGACGCCAACGGCGACGGGATGGGCGACTTCCGCGGCCTGACCGAGAAGCTCGACTACCTGCAGTGGCTGGGGATCGACTGCATCTGGCTGCTGCCCTTCTACCGCTCGCCGCTGCGGGACGGCGGCTACGACATCTCCGACTTCACCAACGTCCACGACGACTACGGCTCGGTGGACGACGTGCAGGAGCTGATCGACGCCGCCCACGCCCGGCGCATCCGCGTGATCGCCGACCTGGTGATGAACCACACCTCCATCGACCACCCGTGGTTTCAGGAGTCGCGCTCGGACCCCGACTCGCCCAAGCGCGACTGGTACGTGTGGTCGGACACCGACGAGCGCTACCGGGACGCCCGGATCATCTTCATCGACACCGAGTCCTCCAACTGGACGTGGGACCCGGTGGCCGGTGCCTACTACTGGCACCGCTTCTTCTCCCACCAGCCCGACCTCAACTACGACAACCCCGAGGTCCAGGAGGCGATGATCGAGGTCCTGCGCTTCTGGCTGAACCTGGGCCTGGATGGCTTCCGGCTCGACGCCGTCCCCTACCTGTTCGAGCGCGAGGGCACGATCTGCGAGAACCTCCCCGAGACCCACGCCTACCTCAAGCGCATCCGCCGGGAGGTGGACGAGGGCTACCCCGACCGCGTGCTGCTCGCCGAGGCCAACCAGTGGCCCGCCGACGTGGTGCAGTACTTCGGGGAGGGCGACGAGTGCCACATGGCGTTCCACTTCCCGGTGATGCCGCGCATGTTCATGGCCATGCGGCGCGAGGAGGCGGTGCCGATCTACGAGATCCTCGAGCAGACCCCGACCATCCCGCAGAGCTGCCAGTGGGGCCTGTTCCTGCGCAACCACGACGAGCTGACGCTTGAGATGGTGACCGACGACGAGCGTGACTACATGTACAAGGAGTACGCCAAGGACCCGCGGATGAAGCTGAATCTGGGCATCCGCCGGCGGCTGGCCCCGCTGCTCGACAACGGCCGCGACGAGATCGAGCTGATGCACGCCATCCTCTTCTCGCTGCCGGGCTCCCCGGTCCTCTACTACGGCGACGAGATCGCGATGGGCGACAACGTGTTCCTCGGCGACCGCGACGGGGTGCGCACGCCGATGCAGTGGACGGGCGATCGCAACGGCGGCTTCTCGCGCGCGGACTTCGCGCAGCTCTACGCGCCGCCCCTGATGGACCCCGTGTACGGGTTCCAGGCGGTCAACGTGGAGGCCCAGCTGCGGACCCCCACCTCGCTGCTGCGCTGGCTGCACCGCTTCATCGCCCTGCGCAAGGAGCACCCCGTGTTCGGGTTCGGCACCTACGAGCCGATCGAGCCCTCCAACCCGCGGATCTTCGCCCACCTGCGCCGCTTCGAGGACGACCTCGTGCTGTGCGTGCACAACCTGGCGCGCTCGGCCCAGGCGGTCGAGCTCGACCTGAGCGCGTTCGAGGGGCGCTACCCGGTGGAGCTGTTCGGCCACTCGCGCTTCCCCCGCATCGGCGAGCTGCCCTACCTGCTCACGCTGGGCTCGCGCGGCTTCTACTGGTTCCAGCTCGTCGAGGAGGAGCAGCCGGAGGGCGAGGGGGAGGGGAGGCCGGTGCGCGATGGCTGAATCTGCAAGGGTGCAGCGGATGGAGATCCCCGCCCTGGCGGACGACGAGCGTCTGAGCGAGTGGATCGCCGAGCAGCGGTGGTACGCCTCCAAGTCCCGCTCGATCTCCAGCGCCGGCGTGGTGGAGTCGATCGTCCTGCGCGAGGAGCCGCCGCTGGTCCTGGCGCTCGTGCAGACCCGGTTCGCCACCGGCACGCACGAGCTCTACCAGCTGCTGGCCACCGAGACCGAGCCGGACGCCCTGGGCGACGGGCGGGCGCCGTTCGAGCTGGTGCGGAGGATCGCCGAGGGCGAGGAGATCGACACCGAGGAGGGCCACTTCAGCTTCCAGGCGGTGGACGGCTTCGAGCCGCTGGACCCCGCGACGCCGGTGCGGCTGATGGGGGTGGAGCAGTCCAACTCCTCGCTGGTGTTCGACGAGCGCCTGGTGCTCAAGGTGTTCCGCAAGCTCGAGCCGGGGATCAACCCCGAGCTGGAGATCCTGCGCTTCCTCACCCTCCACGGCTTCCCCAGCATCGCCCCGCTGGAGGGCTTCTACTCCTACGACGGCCAGGCGCTGATGGCCACGCTGGGGGTGGCGCAGACGTTCATCCCGGAGGCGGTCGACGGCTGGGAGCTGGCGCTGGAGGAGATCGTCTCCTCGCCCGAGCGCTTCCTGGAGCGGCTGGGGGAGCTGGGCCGCGTGACCGCCGAGATGCACACGGTGCTGGCCTCCGACGCCAGCGACCCCGCCTTCGCGCCCGAGGAGCCGAGCAACGAGGCCATGGCGCTCCTCACCGCGACCGTCGACGAGGACATCGAGCGGATGTTCCTGCGCCTGCCCGACATCGACGCGCTCGCCCCGATCGCCGGCCGCGGCCAGGACGTGCGCGAGCACCTCTCCACGCGGGCCCAGGCCGGGGTGGCGGGCCGGGTGATCCGCACCCACGGCGACTACCACCTCGGCCAGACGCTGTCCACGCCGCGGGGGTGGGTGATCATCGACTTCGAGGGCGAGCCGGCGCGGCCGCTGCCGGAGCGCCGCCAGAAGCGCTCGCCGCTGCGCGACGTGGCGAGCATGCTGCGCTCGTTCGCCTACGTGGCCTCGGCGGTCGCGATCCAGCGCGGCCAGGCGGCGCCCGAGGACTTCGAGCAGCGCGCCCGCGAGCAGTTCCTCAGCCGCTACTTCGACCACGTCGACCCGACGCTCCTGCCCACCGGGGAGGCCCAGGTGGCCAACCTGCTGTCGGTGTTCGAGCTGGAGAAGGCGGTCTACGAGCTGCGCTACGAGCTCGACAACCGCCCCGACTGGGTAGCGATCCCGGTGGCGGGTATCAGACGGTTGTTGGAGGAGAGATCGTGACCGCCGTCGCCGTGGACGAGCTCGACGCCGTCGTCCGGCGCGAGCACGCCAACCCGCACGCGGTGCTGGGCGCCCACCCCGGCGAGGGCGGCGTGGTCATCCGCGCCTACCGCCCCGCCGCCTGCGCGATCACCGCCCACCTGCAGGACGGCCGGGCGGTCGAGCTCGAGCAGATCCACTCCGCCGGCGTCTTCGCCGGGGTGGCGGAGGGCGCCGAGCTGCCGCTGCGCTACACGCTCGAGATCGACTACGGCCCGGGCGGCACGTTCACGATCGAGGATCCCTACCGCTTCCCGCCGACGGTCGGCGAGCTCGACCTCTACCTGATCGGCGAGGGTCGCCACGAGGAGCTCTACGAGCGCCTGGGCGCCCACGTGCGCGAGCACGAGGGGGTGCGGGGCACCGCGTTCGCGGTCTGGGCGCCCGCCGCCCGGGCCCTCAGCGTGGTCGGGGACTTCAACTCCTGGGACGGGCGCCTGCACGCGATGCGCTCGATGGGCGCCAGCGGCGTGTGGGAGCTGTTCCTCCCGGGCGTCGAGCCGGGCGCCTGTTACAAGTACGAGATCCTCACCGCCGAGCACCGGCTGGCGCTGAAGGCCGACCCCTACGCGCTGCGCACCGAGCTCCCGCCGAAGACGGCGTCGGTGGTGTTCCGGTCCGAGCACCGCTGGAGCGAGGCCGACGCGCGGTGGCTGGAGCGCCGCGCCCGGACCCAGCCGCTGCAGGCGCCGATGTCGATCTACGAGGTGCACCTGGGCTCCTGGCGGCTCAACCCGCTCGAGGGCAACCGCTCGCTCAGCTACCTGGAGCTGGCCGACGAGCTGAGCGCCTACGTCAGGGACATGGGCTTCACCCACGTCGAGCTGCTGCCGGTCATGGCGCACCCGTTCACCGGCTCATGGGGCTATCAGGTTACGGGCTACTTCGCGCCCACCCCCCGCTACGGCTCGCCCGACGAGCTGCGGCAGTTCATCCAGCGCATGCACGCGGCGGGCATCGGCGTGATCCTCGACTGGGTTCCGGCCCACTTCCCGCGCGACGAGTTCGCCCTCGCCCGCTTCGACGGCACCGCGCTCTACGAGCACGCCGACCCGCGCCGGGGCGCCCACCCCGACTGGGGCACGCTGGTGTTCAACTTCGGCCGCCACGAGGTGCGCAACTTCCTCATCGCCAACGCGCTCTTCTGGCTGCGCGAGTACCACGCCGACGGGATCCGCGTCGACGCGGTCGCCTCGATGCTCTACCTGGACTACTCGCGGCGCGAGGGCGAGTGGGTGCCCAACCGCTACGGCGGGCGCGAGGACCTCGACGCCGTCGCCTTCCTGAAGGAGCTCAACGAGGTGATCTACGGCCGCGAGCCCGGGATCGTGTCGGTGGCCGAGGAGTCGACCGCGTGGCCGGGCGTGTCGCGGCCCACCTACCTGGGGGGGCTCGGGTTCGGCTTCAAGTGGAACATGGGCTGGATGCACGACACGCTCGGCTACTTCCAGCAGGACCCGATCTACCGCCGCTACCACCACCACGAGCTGACCTTCTCGCTCATGTACGCCTTCAGCGAGAACTTCATCCTGCCGCTCTCGCACGACGAGGTGGTGCACGGGAAGGGCTCGCTGTACGGCAAGATGGCCGGCGCCGACAGCTGGCAGAAGCTCGCCAACCTCCGCACGCTGTACGCCTACATGTGGGCCCACCCGGGCAAGAAGCTCCTGTTCATGGGGTCGGAGCTCGCCCAGCAGGCCGAGTGGAGCCACGACCGCTCGCTCGACTGGCACCTGCTGGAGCGGCGCGAGCACGCGGGCATCCAGACGCTCGTGCGCGATCTCAACCGCCTGTACCGGGAGGAGCCCGCCCTGTGGGAGCTCGACTCCGACCCGGAGGGGTTCTGGTGGCTTGAGCCCAACGACGCCGACGCCAACGTGATCGCGTTCGCGCGCGCCTCCCGGGGCGGGCGGCGGGTGGTGGTGTTCGCGGCCAACCTCTCCCCGGTGCCGCGCGAGCGCTACCGGCTCGGGCTGCCCAGGGCGTGCCGGTGGCGCGAGGCGCTCAACACCGACTCGACGTTCTACGGCGGCAGCGACATGGGCAACCTGGGCGGCGTGGAGCCCGAGCCGATCCCGTGGAACGGCCAGCCGTTCTCGGCCGAGGTCACCCTGCCGCCGCTGGCCGCGATCTGGCTCGTGCCCGCCGGCGACTGACGTGGGGGGCGAGGATCCGGTCAAGCGGCCGCTGGGGGCGCGGCCGGTCGGGGGCGGCCAGGTGCAGTTCCGCGCCTGGGCGCCCCGGGCGCGGCAACTCGCGGTGCGGTTGGACGGCGGGCGGGAGCAGGAGATGCGCGAGGCGGGCGGCGGCGTCTGGGAGGCCCGCGTCGAGGCCCGGCCGGGGCAGGACTACTGGCTCGTGCTCGACGGCCGGCCGCTTCCCGACCCGTGCTCGCGCTGGCAGCCGGACGGTCTGCGCGGCCCCTCGCGTGTGGTGGACGGCACCCCGCCCCGCCCGCTCGAGCGCCCGCCGGCGCTCGAGGAGCTGGTGATCTACGAGCTCCACGTCGGCACCTTCAGCCCCCAGGGCACCTTCGCGGGGGCGATCCCCCACCTGCGCGGGCTGGCCGAGCTCGGCGTCGGGGCGATCGAGCTCATGCCCGTGGCCGAGTTCCCCGGACGCCGGGGCTGGGGCTACGACGGCGTGTACCTGTCGGCGGCGCAGTCCTCCTACGGCGGGCCGGAGGGCCTGCGCGAGCTGGTGCAGGCGGCCCACGAGGTGGGGCTGGCGGTGATCCTCGACGTCGTCTACAACCACGTCGGCGCCTCCGGGGTCGCCGCGCTGGAGGCCTTCGGCCCCTACTTCACCGACGCGCACGAGACCCCGTGGGGCCGCGCGATCGACTATCAGTGTGCGGCCGTGCGGGAGTGGGTCTGCCAGAGCGCCGAGCAGTGGATCGCCGGCTTCGGGATCGACGGGCTGCGCCTCGACGCGATCCACGCGATCGCCGACCCCAGCGAGGAGCACATCGTGGCCGAGCTGGCGCGCCGCGTCCACGCCGCGCGGCCGGGGACGCTGGTGATCGGCGAGACCGGCATGGCCGACCCCGACGACCACGGCGGCTGGGCCTGCGACGCGGTGTGGGACGACCGCTTCCACCACGCGCTGCGCGTGCTGCTGACCGGCGAGCGCGACGGCTACTACCGCCCGTTCGGGCGGGTGGGGCAGCTCGCCGACGCGTTCGCGCGCCGGCCGGCGCGGCGGTTCGTCGCCTACGGGCAGAACCACGACCAGGTCGGCAACCGGGCCCTCGGCGACCGGATGCCGCCGCCGGCGCGGCCGCTGGCCGCCTTCTGCACGCTGCTCAGCCCATTCGTGCCGCTGCTCTTCATGGGCGAGGAGTACGGCGAGACGGCCCCGTTTCAGTTCTTCTGCGACCACATCGACCCCGAGATCGCGCAGGCCACGCGCGAGGGCCGCCGGCAGGAGTTCGCCGGCTTTGAGTCCTTCGGCAGCCAGGAGCTGCCCGACCCCCAGGACCCGGCGACGTTCGCGCGCTCGCGGCTGACCCGCCGCGGCGACGGGGCGGTGGCGGCGCTGTATCGAGAGCTGCTGGCGAGGCGGCGCGAGATCGACCCCGGCGGCGCGGGCGAGATCGCCTTCGACGAGGACCGCCGGTGGCTGCGGGTGCGGCGGGGCCGCCTGGAGCTGGTGATGAACTTCTCCCAGCGCGAGCTCGACCTCGCCTGCGATGGGGGCGAGCTGCGCCTGAGCACCTCGCCGGCGAGCCGCCACACGCCGCCCGTCCTGCGCCTCGCGCCCCTGTCGGGCGCCCTCCTGGAGGCGGCGTGACGGGCGCGGCGGCGCGAGGGCGAGGTGATCGCCGGTGACCACCCAGACCGAGGTCGGCACGGTCGTGTGGCCGGGCCACCCCTTCCCGCTCGGCGCCAGCTGGGACGGATACGGCACCAACTTCTCGCTCTTCTCCGAGCACGCCGAGGCCGTGCAGCTGTGCCTGTTCGACGACGAGGACAACGAGACGCGGATCGAGATGACCCAGCGGCGCGCGCTCAACTGGTACTGCTACCTGCCCGAGGTCGGCCCCGGACAGCGCTACGGCTACCGCGTGCACGGGCGCTACGCGCCCGCCGAGGGCCTGCGCTTCAACCCGGCCAAGCTGCTGCTCGACCCGTACGCCAAGGCGATCGACGGGGTGGTCGACTGGGCCCACGACGCCAACGTCCTGCCCTACGTCCCCACCGGCGAGGACGACGCCGACCTGGAGCTCGACGACGAGGACGACGCGCCCGCCATGCCCAAGTCGGTGGTGATCGACGACGCCTTCGACTGGGAGGGCGACCGCCACCCCAACATCCCGTTCGCCGACACCGTCATCTACGAGACCCACGTCAAGGGCTTCACGATGCGCCACCCCGAGGTCCGCGAGGACCTGCGCGGCACCTACGCCGGCCTGGCCTCGGAGGCGGCGATCGCCTACCTGGTCGACCTGGGGGTGACCGCGGTGGAGCTGCTGCCGATCCACCACATCGCCGACGAGTCGTTCCTGTGGGCCCGGGGACTTCGCAACTACTGGGGCTACAGCACGATCGGGTACCTGGCTCCCCACTCCGAGTACGCCGCCACCGGGCGCCGCGGCCAGCAGGTGAGCGAGTTCAAGGGCATGGTCAAGGCGCTTCACCGCGCCGGGATCGAGGTGATCCTCGACGTCGTCTACAACCACACCGCCGAGGGCAACCACCTGGGGCCGATGCTCTCCTTCAAGGGCATCGACAACACCTCCTACTACCGCCTCAGCCCCGAGGACCCCCGCTTCTACATGGACTTCACCGGGACCGGCAACTCGCTCAACCCGGTCCACCCCAGCGTGCTGCGCCTGATCATGGACTCGCTGCGCTACTGGGTGAGCGAGTGCCACGTCGACGGGTTCCGCTTCGATCTGGCGGCGGCGCTGGCGCGGGAGTTCTTCGACGTCGACCGCCTGTCGGCGTTCTTCGACGTGATCCACCAGGACCCGGTGCTCTCCCAGGTGAAGCTGATCGCCGAGCCCTGGGACGTCGGCCCGGGCGGCTACCAGGTCGGCAACTTCCCGGTCCTGTGGTCGGAGTGGAACGGCGTCTACCGCGACACGGTCCGCGACTACTGGCGCGGCCAGGCCGGCAACGGCGACTTCGCCCAGCGGCTGTCGGGCTCCTCCGACCTCTACGAGGCCGACGGCCGCGACCCGTTCGCCTCGATCAACTTCATCACCGCCCACGACGGCTTCACGCTGGCCGACCTGGTCTCCTACGACCACAAGCACAACGAGGCCAACCTCGAGGACAACCACGACGGGTCGGACGACAACCGCTCGTGGAACTGCGGCGTGGAGGGCGAGACCGACGACCCCGAGGTGCTCGCGCTGCGCCGGCGCCAGCAGCGCAACTTCCTGACAACGCTGCTCATCTCCCAGGGGACGCCGATGCTGCTGGGCGGCGATGAGATCGCGCGCACGCAGCGCGGCAACAACAACGCCTGGTGCCAGGACAACGAGCTCTCGTGGTACGACTGGAGCGAGCGCGAGCCGGCGGCCGAGCTGCGCGCGTTCACCCGGAGGCTGATCGCGCTGCGGCGCGAGCACCCGGTCTTCCGGCGCGAGAGCTTCCTGCGCGGAGCGGAGCTGAGGGGCTCGGGCCTGCCCGACGTGTGGTGGTTCCGCCGCGACGGGCTGAAGATGACCCGCCGCGACTGGCAGCAGGGCGACCCGGTGCTCGGCATGTTCCTCAACGGCCGCGAGCTCGACGCCACCGGGCCGCGGGGCGAGGAGATCGAGGACGACTCGTTCCTGGTCCTCTTCAACGCCCACCACGAGGATCAGGTGTTCATGCTGCCGCGCCGGCGCTTCGGGGCGCAGTGGGTGCTCGAGCTGTCCACCGCCGACCCGTCGGCGGCCGCGGGGAGCGTCAGCCACGGGGCGCGGACGGAGGTGAGCGTGGTCTCACGTTCGATCGTGATCCTCAGGCGGGCGTCGTGAGCGCCGAGCTGCGCGCCACCTACCGCCTCCAGCTCACCGACCGCTTCGGCTTCGCGCAGGCCCGCGCGCTGGTGCCCTACCTGCGCGATCTGGGGATCTCCCACCTCTACCTCTCCCCCTCGCTGCAGGCCCGCCGGGGCTCGACCCACGGCTACGACGTGATCGACCCGTCGCGGCTGTCGGAGGCGCTGGGCGGGGGCGGGGAGTTCGAGCGCCTGGCCGAGGAGGCGCGCGGCGCCGGGCTGGGGATCGTGCTCGACGTCGTGCCCAACCACATGGCGGCCGACGCGAGCAACCCCTACTGGGCCGACCCCGCGCTGCGCCGCCGCTTCTTCGACATCGACCCGGTCACCGGCCGCCACCGCCGCTTCTTCGACATCGACGAGCTCGCCGCCGTCCGCCAGGAGCAGCCCGAGGTGTTCGAGCGCACGCACGAGCTGGTGCTCTCGCTGGTGTCGCGCGGGCTCGTGGACGGCCTGCGCGTCGACCACCCGGACGGCCTGGCCGATCCCGCCGGCTATCTGCGGCGGCTGCGCGAGGCGGGCGTGGCGCGGGTATGGGTGGAGAAGATCCTCGGTCCCGACGAGCGCCTGCGCGACTGGCCGGTGAGCGGGACGGTCGGCTACGAGTTCCTCAACGACGTGTGCGCGCTGCTGGTCGACCCGGCCGGCGAGGCGCCGCTCACCGGGCTGTGGCGGGAGGTCTCAGGCGACCGGCGGTCGTTCGCCGAGTGGGCGCGCGAGGCCAAGCTCGAGCAGGCCCGGACCACGTTCGCGCCGGAGGTCGAGCGGCTGGCGCGCGAGGACCCCTCCCTGCCCGCCGAGCTGCTGGCGCCCGCGCTGGCCTCGCTGCCGATCTACCGGACCTACGTCGACCCGGTGGCGCGCCGCGTGGAGGAGGCGGACCGCCGCGCGGCGGCGGGGCTGGAGCGGGAGGTGCGCGACCGCCTGCTGCTCGAGCGCGCCTGCCCCGCCGGCTTCATCACCCGCTTTCAGCAGACCACGCCGGCGGTGATGGCCAAGGGGGTGGAGGACACCGCCTTCTACCGCTACGCCCGGCTGCTCGCGCTGTGCGAGGTGGGCGGGGACCCCTCGCGCTTCGGGATCGACGTGGCGCGCTTCCACGCCGGCTGCCAGGAGCGGGCCGCGCGCTTCCCCGAGGCCCTGCTCACGACCATGACCCACGACGCCAAGCGCTCGGGCGACGTGCGGATGCGGATCGCCGCGCTGGCTTCGATGCCCGAGGAGTGGCGCCGGCAGGTGGAGCGGTGGTTTGAGCTCTCCGAGCCGCTGTGCTCCGACGGCGCCCCCGACCAGCTCGAGCGCTACCTGATCTTCCAGACCCTCGCGGGCGCCTGGCCGATCGAGCCCGAGCGGCTGTGCGCCTACGTGGAGAAGGCGCTGCGGGAGGCCAAGCGCAACACCAACTGGGTCACGCCGCGCCCCGACTACGAGCAGGCGGTGCTGCGCTTCTGCCGCGAGCTGCACGCCAGCCCCGCCTTCCGGCGCGAGCTGGAGCCGTTCGTCGAGCGTCTGGCCGAGGTCGGGGACGCGCTCGCGCTCCGCCAGCTCGTGCTCAAGCTGACGGTTCCCGGGGTGCCGGACATCTACCAGGGCGACGAGCTGCCCTTCCGCGCGCTGGTCGACCCCGACAACCGCCGGCCGGTGGACTGGAGCTGGCGGCAGGCCATGCTCGGCCGGGTGATGGGCGGCTCGCCGCCGACCGACGAGACGCGCAAGCTCCTGACCACGCTGCGCCTGCTCGAGCTGCGCGCGCGGCGGGCGGAGGCGCTGGGCGGCGGGCGCTACGAGCCGCTCGACGCCGGCCCCGGCGCCTGCGCCTTCATGCGCGGCTCGGATGTGCTGGTGGTGGTCGCCCTGCCGCGGGCCGCGGCCGGCGCCGAGGCGCGCGTGCCCACGCCCGCGGGGCGCTGGCGCGACGTCCTGCGCGGGGAGGAGCGCGGCCTCTCCAGGCTCGAGCCGATCTCCCAGCTGGTCGACCGCCACGGGGTCGCGGTGTTCGAGCGGATCGCGCCGTGAGGGCGGCGGCGGCGCGCTGGGAGGGCCGCGCCGCGCTGCGCAAGGGCTCCGCGCCGTGAGGGCCGCGACGCACTGTGGCCGATGTCACGGTCGCCGCCCGGCCCCGGGCCTACCGTCTGGCCCATGCACGGCTACGAGACGATCACGATCCTCGTCACGGTCGGCGCCGCGCTGGTCGGCCTGGTCGACTACCTGCGCTCCGGCGGGCCGCTGGCCGAGCTCTCGCGCCGGGGCGGGCTGTGGTTCGAGCACGTCGAGGACCGCCCGATCGACCAGCGACCCTCCGAGGACGCGCCCGACCCGCCGCTCCCGCGCCGGCCGCTGCGCGGGCGGGTCGACGAGCGGTTCACGCGCTGACCGCACTCGGCGGCCGGCGCGCCGCTTTGGGAGATAATCGCCGCGGTGCCCGACCCTCCCCGCCTGCCCCGGCTGCGCCAGGCCGTGCTGGCCGCCCGCGACCTCGACGCGGTCGCCGGCGCGCTGCGCGAGGCGCTCGGCCTCGGGGAGCCCTACGCCGATCCCGGCGTGGGCCACTTCGGGCTGCGCAACGCGGTGTTCGCGCTCCGGGACACGTTCCTGGAGGTGGTCTCGCCGGTGCGCGAGGGGACGGCCGCCGGGCGGCTGCTGGACCGCCGCGGCGGGGACTGCGGCTACATGCTGATGTTCCAGGTGCCCGATCTCGCCGCGGCGCGCGAGCGCGCGCGGCTGGAGTCGGTGCGCGAGGTGTTCGAGGTCTCGCTGGATGACATGCGCGAGGTCCATCTGCACCCCTCGGACATGCGCGCGGCGATCGTCTCGCTGAGCCAGCCCGAGCCCCCCGAGAGCTGGCGCTGGGGCGGGCCGGATTGGCAGCGCCGCAGCGCCGCGGCGCGCCTGGCCGGGGCCACGATCTCGGTGGCCGCCCCGGTGGGCGTGGCGGCGCGGTGGCAGAGCGTGCTCGGCGTCGAGCTGAAGGAGGTGGGGGTGCGGGTGGGCGCCGACGACCTCGAGCGCGGGCTGACCGAGATCGTGGTGGGCGGCGTCGAGCGCGACGGGTCGGTGGAGATCGGCGGCGTGCGCTTCGTGCTGGAGAAAGAGGAGGAGAAAGAGGAGGAGGGCTGATGAGCGGCGATGTCGTGCTGATGGAGCGCCCGGAGGACGGCGTGGCGGTGCTGACGTTCAACCGCCCCGAGCGGCTGAACGCGTGGACGCCGGAGCTGCAGAGCCGGTACTTCGACCTGCTCGAGGAGTGCGCCGCCGACGGCGAGGTGCGGGCGATCGTGGTGACCGGCGCCGGGCGCGGCTTCTGCGCGGGCGCCGACATGGACAGCCTGCGCGCGCTGTCGGCGGGCGGCGGCGGCGAGGCGCCCGCCGAAGACGCCGGGGCGGGCGGCGGCGGCGAGGCGCCCGCCGAGGACGCCGGGGCGGGCGACGGCTCCGGCGCGGCCCCCGCGCGCGGCGGGGCGGACCCCCGCCCGGTCACCTACGCGCTGGGCGTCCCCAAGCCGGTGATCGCCGCCATCAACGGGCCGGCGGCCGGGCTCGGCCTGGTGCACGCGCTGATGTGCGACCTGCGCATCGCCGCCGCCGGGGCCAAGCTCACCACGGCCTTCTCGCGCCGCGGGCTGGTCGCCGAGCACGGGATCTCGTGGATCCTGCCGCGGCTCATCGGCCCGGCCCGCGCGCTCGATCTGCTGCTCTCCGGGCGGGTGGTGCTCGGCTCCGAGGCGGCCGAGCTGGGGCTCGTCAACCGGGCGGTCGAGGACGGCCAGGCGCTGCCGGCGGCGCTCGCCTACGCGCGGATGCTCGCCGCCGAGTGCTCGCCCGCGAGCATGGCGGCGATCAAGCACCAGGTCTACGGCGACCTGGAACGCGGGCTGGCGTCCAGCCTCCAGGACGCCAACCGGCTGATGGCCGACTCCTTCGCCCGGCCCGACTTCGCCGAGGGCGTGCGCAGCTTCCTCGAGCGCCGCCCGCCCCGGTTCGAGCCGCTGGCTGGCCGGCCAGCCGAGGTCCCGTCGGGGGCCGGGCCGCTTTAGATAGCGTCCGGCCCCGGATGCGGATCCTCCTCATCTCCTGGGAGTACCCGCCGGTCATCGAGGGTGGCCTGGGCCGCCATGTGCGCAAGCTCTCCGAGCACCTGGTCGGCCAGGGGGTGGAGGTGCACGTGCTGACCCGCGGCGGGCGCCGCCTGCCCGCCGAGGAGGAGCGCCACGGCGTGGTCGTCCACCGCGTGGCCGAGCCCGACTTCCCCCGGGACGTGAACGCGTTCGTGGGCTGGGTGGCGGAGATGAACGCCGACATGACCGCCGCCGGCCGAGATCTCTGCCAGGCGGTGGAGCCCGACCTCGTGCACTCGCACGACTGGCTGGTGGCCGACGCCGCCCGGCGGCTGGCGCGGGGGTTCGGCCTGCCCTGGCTGACCACGGTGCACGCCACCGAGTACGGCCGCCACCAGGGGTGGGTGCACACCCACCCCCAGTCGCACATCCACGCCCGCGAGCGGGCGATGGTGCGCGACGCCGACCACGTCATCACCTGCTCGCGCTTCATGCGCTCGCACGTCGCGCAGGTGTTCGGCGCGGCCCGGCGGCGGATCACGGTGATCCCGAACGGGATCGACCCGCGGGACCTGGAGCCGGTGGCCGCCGACCTCGACGCGCTCCGGGCGCGGTTCGCCTCCCCCCAGGACCGGCTGGTGCTCCTGGTGGGGCGGCTCGTCTACGAGAAGGGGTTCCACCTCGCGCTGGACGCGCTCGCGCCGGTGGTCAGGCGGCTGGGCAACGTGCGCTTCGTGGTCGCCGGCACCGGCACCGCGGAGCAGGAGCTCAAGCGCCAGGCCCGGCGGCTGCGCCTGACGCGGCACGGCACCTTCCTCGGCTGGGTGGGCGACGACATGCTGCACTCGCTCTACCGGGTGGCCGAGGTCGTGATCGTCCCCTCGATCTATGAGCCGTTCGGGCTCGTCGCGCTGGAGGCGATGGCCTCCGGCTGCCTGTGCGTGGTCGCCGACACCGGCGGCCTGCGCGAGGTGGTGCCCGAGGACGGGAGCGTCGGCCTGCGCTTCGCCCCCCGTGACGCGGCGGCGCTGGAGGAGGTGCTCGAGCGCGCCCTGACGGACGAGGCGGCGCGCGCCCAGCTCGTCTCCGAGGCGCGCGAGCACGTGCTGCGCTTCGACTGGACCGAGGTGGCGCGGCAGACCAGCGCGGTCTACACCGCGGTCCTGAGGACCGCCGCGGGCTGCTGCTCGACGAGCATCGGCCCCTCGCCGGAGGGGTCGATCACGCCCTCCTCAAGCCAGGTGTAGCGCCCCTCCAGGACCCGCTGGGCCAGCGCGTAGCCCTCCTCGTCGTCGTTGGCCCACAGGGCGGTGAACAGGCGGTCGACGCGGCGGCGCGCCTGGCGGCAGAACAGGTCGGCCAGCTCGCGGGCCTGCTCGGCCCGCTCGGGGTGCTCGCGGGCGATCGTCTGCGCGTACACGCAGGCCGCGGTGAGCGCGAACAGCTCGGCGCCGATGTCGACCGTGCGGCCGAGGAACGCCTGGCGCTTCTCCAGACCGGCCTGCCAGCGGGTCATGCCGTAGAAGATCGAGCGCGCCAGCCGGCGCGCGTGGCGCTCGGCGTAGCGCAGGTGGCGGGCCAGGGGCCCGAAGTCGGGGTAGGAGCCCGGCCGCTGACCCTCGCCGAGCGCGAGCTGCGGCAGCCAGCGGGCGTAGAACAGCCCGGCCCGGGCCGCGGCGCGCGCCCGCTCCGCGGGGCCGACGTCGGGCTCGAGCAGCTCGCCCGCCACCTGCAGGTGGGTGTCGACCGCCTCGCGGGCGATCAGCAGGTGCATGATCTCGGTGGCGCCCTCGAAGATCCGGTTGATGCGCATGTCGCGCATCGCCTGCTCCACCGGGACCGGCTTCTCGCCGCGCGCCTTGAGCGACTCGGCGGTCTCGAACCCGCGGCCGCCGCGCACCTGCATCAGCTCGTCGACCACCCGCCAGCCCATCTCCGAGCCGTAGAGCTTGGCGATCGCCGCCTCGATGCGGATGTCGTTCTTCTCCTCGTCGGCCAGGCGGCTCGCCACGTCGAGCATCGCCTCCAGCCCGAAGGCGGTGGCGGCGATGAACGCGATCTTCTGGGCGATCGCGTCGTGGCGGCCGATCGGCTGGCCCCACTGGACCCGCTCGGAGGACCACTCGCGCGCGATCTTGGTCGCCCACTTGGCGGCGCCCACGCAGATCGCGGGGAGCGCGAGCCGTCCGGTGTTGAGCGTCGAGAGGGCGATCTTGAGCCCTTCCCCCTCCCGCCCGATCAGGTTCTCGGCCGGCACGAAGACGTTCTCCAGCAGCGTCACCGAGTTCTCGATCCCCCGCAGCCCCATGAACGTGTTGCGGTGCTCGACCGTCACCCCCTCGGAGTCGTAGGGGAGGATGAAGGCCGAGATGCCGCCGCGGTGTCCCTCGCTCCGCGGCACCTTGGCCATCACCACCACCACGTCGGCGATGGCGCCGTTGGTGGCCCACAGCTTGCGACCGCTGAGGACGTAGCCGGACCCGTCCTCGGTCGGCGTCGCGGTGGCGGCGAGGCGGGCCGGATCCGAGCCCACGTCGGGCTCGGTGAGCAGGAAGGCGGAGATGTGGCTGCGGGCGACGAGCGGCAGCCACTTCTGCTTCTGCTCCTCGGAGCCGAACAGGAGCAGGGGCTCGGAGACCCCGATCGACTGGTGGGCCGAGAGCAGCGCGCCCAGCGAGGAGTGGGCTGAGCTGGCCAGCGTCAGCGCCCGGTTGTAGTAGACCTGCGAGAGGCCGCGGCCGCCGTAGCGCTCGGGGATCTTCATCCCCAGCGCCCCCAGCTCCTTGAGCCCGTCGACCACGCGCGGCGGAATCCGCGCCTCCCGCTCGATCTCGAGCGCGTCGACCTCCCGCTCCAGGAAGTCGCGCAGGCGGGCGAGGAACGCCTCGCCCTTCTCCACCGCCTCGGGGTCCGGGCGCGGCTGGGGGTGGATGAGGTCCAGCCGGAGGTTGCCCAGAAACAGCTCCCGGCCGAAGCTCGGCAGGCGCCACTCGCGTTCGCGCGCCTCCTCGGCGACCTGCCGGGACTCGCGCTCGGTGACGTTCCCCGCCATCGGCGGGAGCATACCCGCGGGCGGGTCTCGCCAGCCGCGGGCGCGCGGGGGCCCGGCGGGCTCCGCGACGGTCGCGGCGGCGGCCGCCCGCCAGCCGCGGGCGCGCGGGCCCCGACCGTGCCTCAGCTCGGGCGCGCGGGGCCCGACCGTGCCTCAGCTCGGGCGCGCGGGCCCCGACCGTGCCTCAGCTCACCCCGTGCTCCAGGCACAGCCGCTGGAGGCGCTCCATCGCCTCCGCCGGGCGGTGGGGCAGCGCCGCCAGCGCCGCCGCCGCGCCGCGCAGGTCCTCGATCGAGACGCCCCGCCCCTCCAGCGCAAAGCGCCCGAGCCACCGCACCGCGGCCCGCTCGTAGCGCTCCGGGTCGCCGCCCCGCAGCACCAGGCAGATGCGCAGCGCGTCATCGAGCGCGACCCACGGCAGCTCGCGGGCGGCCGCGGTCACCAGGGCGGGATTTCCGACCGCCAGCGCGCGGCGAAACCGCGCATACGGGTTGCCATCGGATGTCACGAACGTATGTTCGTAGGCCGCTCGGATGGACGACGCCCGCTGAGCCTGACCGACTCGGTGCCGAGCGCCGGTCAGATGCGTATGGTGGGCCCATGACCGAGCGGATCGATCTGGGTCCATGTGCCGCGCTCCGCCACGACGCCAGCGCGGAGCGCTGCGTGGTGCTGCTGCCGGGAATGGTCTATCCCACGCGAGCTCCGGTGCTGTGGTTCGCGCGCGAGGCGGCGATGGCGCTGGGCTACAGCGCGCTTGAGGTTCTCGGCGAGCCAGCCGAGCACGACGACCAGCTCGGGTGGTTGCGCGACTGCGCCGCCCGCGCCATCGCCGAGGCGGGCTCGGCGCGGGTGGTCGTGATCGGCAAGTCGCTGGCGAGCCTGCTCGCCGCCGAGATCTCAAGTCGACAGCTCCCCGCGGCGTGGTTGACGCCACCGCTGACCCAGCCGGCGATGAGCGACGCGCTGCGCCGCCTCAGCACCGCGACTCTGCTGCTGGGCGGGACCGCCGACCCGATGTGGAGGGCGGACGCGATACCGGACAACCCCGCCCTCGAGGTGGTGGCGCTGCCGGGCGTGGACCACGCGCTCCAGGTCGCCGGCGATCCGATCGCCTCGCTGGAAGCGCTTCGGCGGATGATCGAGGCGCTGACCGAGTGGCTGCGGGGAATCCGCTGAGGAGAGGGCCAACCGGGTTTCGTGCCGCCACGATGTCGCCGGGCCGCGGGGAGGCCCGCCGGACCGCGGGACGCGCGCGCCCGCCCCCAACGCGCGGCGGGCGGCCCGAGGGCCGCCCGCCGAAAGCACTCGCCTGTTGGTGGCGATTACATCATCCCCGACATGTCGGGCATGCCGCCGCCGCCCGCGGTCTCCTTCTCGGGCATCTCGGCGACGATCGCCTCGGTGGTGAGGATGTTCTTGGCGATCGAGGCGGCGTTCTGGAGCGCAGAGCGCGTGACCATCGCCGGGTCGATGATGCCGGCGCCCACCAGGTCCACGATCTCGCCGGTGGCGGCGTTGAGGCCGTGACCCTGCTTGGCGTTGCGCACATCGTTGACCACCACCGAGCCCTCCAGGCCGGCGTTGTGGGCGATCTGACGCAGCGGCTCCTCGAGCGCCCGGTGCACGATCTTCGCGCCCGTCCGCTCGTCGGCGTCGCTGAAGGCATCGAGGTTGAGCGCCTTCTGGGCACTCAGCAGCGCGACGCCGCCGCCCGGCACGATGCCCTCCTCGAGGGCGGCGCGGGTGGCCTGCAGCGCGTCCTCGACGCGGTGCTTCTTCTCCTTCATCTCGGTCTCGGTGGCGGCGCCGACCTTGACCACGGCCACACCGCCCGACAGCTTGGCGAGGCGCTCCTGGAGCTTCTCGCGGTCGAAGTCGGAGTCGGTGTTCTCGATCTCGGTCTTGATCTGGTTGATCCGGCCCTTGATCGCCTCGGTGTCACCGGCGCCGTCGACGATCGTCGTGGTGTCCTTGGCCACGACGACGCGGCGGGCACGGCCGAGCTGGGAGAGCTGGGTGTTCTCGAGCTTGAGCCCCATCTCCTCGGTGATCACCTCGCCGCCGGTGAGGATCGCGATGTCCTCCAGCATGCGCTTGCGGCGGTCGCCGAAGCCCGGCGCCTTGACCGCGACGCCGGTGAACGTGCCGCGGAGCTTGTTGACCACCAGCGTGGCCAGCGACTCGCCCTCCACGTCCTCGGCGATGACCAGCAGCGGCTTGCCGCTCTGGATCACCTGCTCGAGCACGGGCAGCAGGTCGCGCACCGAGCCGATCTTCTGGTTGGCGATCAGGATGTAGGGGTCCTCGAGGACGGCCTCCATCCGATCCTGGTCGGTGACCATGTAGGGCGAGATGTAGCCCTTGTCGAACTGCATCCCCTCGGTGAACTCGAGGTCCATGCCGAAGGTCTGGCCCTCCTCGACGTTGACCACGCCGTCCTTGCCGACCTTCTCGATCGCGTCGGCGATCACGTCGCCGATCTCCTCGTCGCCGGCGGAGATCGTCGCCACGCGGGCGATCTGCTCCTTGCCGGAGATCTCGGCGGCCTGCGACTCGATGTTCTTGACGACCTCGTCGACCGCCTTCTCGATGCCGCGCTTGAGCGCCATCGGGTTGGCCCCGGCGGCGACGTTCTTGAGGCCCTCGCGGACGATCGACTGCGCCAGCACGGTCGCGGTCGTCGTGCCGTCGCCGGCCACGTCGTTGGTGGCGGTCGCCACCTCGCGCACGAGCTGTGCGCCCTGATTCTGGAAGACGTCCTCGACCTCGATCTCGCGAGCGATGGTCACGCCGTCGTTGGTGATCGTCGGCGCGCCGAACTTCTTGTCGAGGACGACGTAGCGACCCCGCGGGCCGAGCGTGACCTTGACCGCGTTGGCCACCGCGTCAACGCCAGCCTCGAGCGCCTTGCGGGCGTCGGCGTCGTACTTCAGTTCCTTGTGTGCCATGTGTCTTGTTTCTCCTGGAAACCCTTACTGGATCTTGGCCAGCACGTCTGACTCGCGGAGGACGAGGAGCTCCTCGCCGTCCACCTTGATCTCCGTGCCTCCGTACTTGCTGTAGAGGACCTCGTCGCCCTCCGCCACGTCGAGCGGAACGCGCTTGCCGGTGTCCTCGTTGAGCTTGCCTTCACCGACGGCAAGCACCTTGCCCTTCTGGGGCTTCTCCTTGGCCGTGTCGGGGAGGACGATGCCACTCGCGGTGGTCTCCTCCTCCTCGATCGCCCGCACGATCAGCCGATCGCCGAGGGGCTTGAGCTTCATTGATACCTCCGGATGAAAAGGGAAACGCCCGATTAGGTACTGGCACTCTGGGTAAGAGAGTGCCAGCCGGAATGAATATAGCGCGTCCCCACGGGGATTCAAGGGTTCCGTCGGCACTCACGCCGAGCGAGTGCCAGCGGAGGCGGGCGGAGAGGGTGACGCGGGGGCGCAGGCAGGGGCGCCAGGGGTGGCGCCGGGGCGCAGACAGGAAGCGCCAGCGGGGAGGCGCCAGCCCGAGCCGACGGGGGCGCTCGGACGAGGGCGGGCGTGTTCGCCATCAGACGAACGTCTAGTAGACCGGGCGGCGCCGGGCGCGTAACCTTCGACACGATGCGTCGGATCTGGCCTCCGGAGGCGCCGGCCGATGAGTCGGTCGTCCGCTCGGACATCCCTCACCTGCACGACTGGTGCGCCTACTTCGAGGTCAACTTCCGCTCCGAGGAGGAGGCCGACCGGTTCGTGCGCAACTTCGGCCTGCGGTTCCCGCGGGCCGCGGGGACGGTCCGCGGGAGCACCGCGTGGATGACCCTGCGCATCGGCGCCGCCGACGAGCAGGAGGTGGCGACGCTCTCCGCGCTGACGGTGCGGATCGCCGCCGACGTCAAGCCGGTGAGCCCGGACCCCGAGGGCGCCGTGCTGCACCACGTCGACCCGGTCGAGCCGGGGTTCGCGCCCCTGCAGGAGACGCTGCGCCAGGAGCGGGCCGAGCTGGTCCGCTACGCGGAGGCGCTCGGCATCCAGCGGGGCCTCGGCGCGGGCGAGCCGGGCGCCGGCGGCTCGCGGCGGCCGGCGATCGAGGCGGGCGGCTCGCGGCGGCTCCGCCCCGCCTGAGGCCGGCATCCCTCCCCGCTGAGGCCGGTATCCCTCCCTGCGGAGGCTGGCACCCGCTCCCGAGGCCGGCGCCCCTCCCGGCCGAGGCCGGCACCCGCTCCCGAGGCCGGCGCCCCTCCCGAGGCCGGCGCCCCTCCCGAGGCCGGCGCCCCTCCCTCAGTTCTGGGCGCCGCCCAGGCCGTGCATGCGATCGCGGATCTCGGGCGGGTTCTCGATGATCTGGGAGAAGCGCACGACGGTCACGGTGTCCTCGAGCTCGACCTTGCGCCCGTAGATCTGCTCGAGGAAGTGCACCATCTCGTCGATCCGGCGAAACTCGGGGTTGTCGTGCTCGATGTCGCGGGGGGAGAGGTCCTTGACCCGCTTGACCTCCACCTGGTCGATCACGGCATAGAAGATCTTCTCGCGCGGGGAGTGCTGGTAGCCGATCGTCACCATCACGCACTCGTTCTTGTGGTACTTGTGCGACTTGTCGCCGAGCCGGATGGTGGCGGTCTTGCGGCCACGCCGAAGCTGGTCGGCGAACACCGACGAGTAGAAGTTCAGGACCCGCACAGCGCCAGCCTACAGGTCTGATCGGGGCCAGGACAGGGCGCGCGTGACCATCTCGCGCTCGCCCTCGTAGGTGAGCTCGCGCGCCGCCCGCTCGAGCGGCATCCAGCGGACCTGCTCGATCTCGTGGTCGGGGTCGAGCTCGCCCGCCCGGTAGCGCAGCAGGTAGAAGACGACCCGCTTGTCCACGGTCGCGCCGGGGCGCTCGTAGCGATAGCGGATCTCGCCCAGCTCCCCCACCGGCTCGGCTTCGATCCCGGTCTCCTCGCGCACCTCGCGCAGCGCCGCCTCGAGCGGCGACTCCTCCCCGTCCAGGTGGCCCTTGGGGAGGCCCAGCACGGGCTCGCCGCGGCTGTCGCGACGGGTCGGGACGATCACCACGACCTCGTCGCCGCGGACGACGACTCCCCCCGCGGCGAAGTCCTCCTCCACCCCCCGGGCCTCGATCTGGCTAGTAGACATAGCGCTCCAGGGCCTTGGGATCGTGCACCACGAGCCGCCCGCGGCCCTGGGTGATTATCCCGGCACGCTCGAGCACGGCGAGGAAGCGGCTGGCCGACTCCCGCGAGGACCCCGCCAGGCGGGCCAGGTCGGCCTGGGTCGAGGTGATGAGGACCTCGCCGTCGCCCGCCCCCTCGGCCCGGACCGCGTCCACCAGCTCGGCCAGGACGGCCGCCACCCGGCTCTGCACGGTCTGGAAGGACTGGCGCGCGAGGCGCTCGTTGGTCTCGCGCAGCCGGCGGCCGAGGCTGACCACCAGCTTGACCGCGATCTCCGGGTGCTCGCGGAGCAGCCGCCGCATGTCGGGGCCGAGGATCGCGACCGTCTCGGTCTCCTCCAGCGTCTCGACCGTGGCCGAGCGGCGCTCGTCGTCGAGCATCGCCAGCTCGCCGAAGATGTCGCCGGGGCCGAAGTGCGCGAGCGTGATCGAGCGGCCGTCGGCGTGCTCGCGCACCGCCCGGGCGCGGCCCGAGCGGATCACGTAGCACGTGTTGCTGGCGTCCCCCTCGCGGAACACCACCTGGTCGGCGGCGAACCGGCGCGGCAGGGCCACCTCCGCCACCCGGACGAGCTCGTCCTCGGCCAGGGTGGCGAACAGCGGGATCCGGGCCAGCAGCGCGGTGGTCTCCTGGGTCGCGCTCGTCACCGCCTGAGCGTAGCCACCCGGCCAGCGCGGATGAAGCCCGGCGCGCCGGCGCAGCTCGAGCCCGCGCCGAGCGCGGCGCGCCGGCGCAGCTCGAGCGCGCGCCCCGGCGCGGCGGTCAGGCGAGGTCGAGCGCCTGCTCGCGCCGGCGCCGGCGCACGGCGGCGGCGACCCACCAGACCAGGGCGGCCAGCAGCCCGACCGGGACCAGCGCGGCGGCGCCGATCAGCGCCACCCCGGCGGCGACGGTGAGGACGCGCCCGGCGTCGTGCGCCGCCCTGCCGAGCGTGAAGCCGCCCGAGCCGCGCGATGACGGGGTGACCGGCACGATCGTCCCGGCGTTCACCGTCACGGTCACCTGGCTGAAGTCGACCTGGCGCTGCAGACGGCGCAGCGTCGCCTCGTCGCTTGCGATCGACGCCTCGGCGTCGTGGATGCGGGCGGTGAGGCTGTCGATCTGCGCGGTGGTCGTGGCGGCCGCGAGCTGCTTGAGCAGCGAGGTCCGCAGCGCCCGGGCGTCGTTGAGCGCCCGCACGGCGGCCTGATACGGGTCGCTGACGTCCTGGGTGGTGTCGGTGCGCGAGGCGACGCGCGCGTAGGGCAGGCTGGAGAGCGCGCCCATCGCCTGCCCGAGCGCGGAGGAGGGGACGCTGAGCTGGAACTGCGCGTAGCCGCCCGGGCCGCCTTGGGTCACCTGCGAGCTGAGGACGACCGCGCCGAAGCGCCCGGCGACGTCGAAGACCTCCTGGGAGACCTGGTCGATCCGCGCCGGCGCGGTGGTCAGCGCGAGCTGCGCGCCCTGGATGATCTTGCGCCCGCTGGGGGCGGGCTGCGGCACGGCGGCGACGCCCGGCGTCCCGGCCGGGGCGAACGCCGGCACGGAGGCCGCGGCGTGGGGCGCGAGGCGGCCCGCCGTCGCGGCGGCGAGGGCGGGGCGCGTCGGAGCGGGCTGGCGCCGGGCGGCGCCCGTGGGGGCGCCCGGGGCGGCGCCCGCGGCGGCGCCCGCGGCCGAGGACGCCGCGTGGGGCGAGAGCGGCGGGCGCTGCGGCGAGGTGCCCGCGAGGACGATCACGACCGCCACCGCCAGGGCGGTCGCAAGCCCGCTCGCCGGCGCCCACAGCCACGCCCGCCGGCGCCGGCGCGGCGGCGCGGCGGGCCCGCCCGCGAAGCGCCGCGCCACCCGCGCGTCGAGGGCGACCAGCGACGGCGGGGGCTCCGGGCGCTCGTCGCGCAGCAGCAGCGCCAGCTCGGCGAGCTCGGCGAAGCGAGGGTCGACCGCCTCGCCGGCCAGGGTGGCGTCGATCGCCCGGAGCGCCTCAGCCTGCGACATCGCACGCCCTCCGCAGCTTCTCCATCGTCCGGTAGAGCATCGTGCCGGCGTTCGACTCGCTGACGCCGAGCACCCGCGCCAGCTCGGCGTTGGACAGACCGGCGTGGAACTTGAGCGCCACGATCTCGCGCTCGCGCCCGGTCAGCTGCCCCAGCGCGGCGCGGACGGCGGTTCGCCGCAGCGCGACCTCGCCGTCGTCAGCCGGGGGCTCGGCGTCCTCGGGATCGCCCGGGTCGACGGCCAGACGGGCGTGGCGGGCCCGCCGCCTCAGCTCGTCCAGCGCCGCGTTGCGCGCGATCCCGAACAGCCACGCCCGCTCCTCCCCGCGCCGGCGGTCGAAGCTCCAGCGCCGACGGTAGGCCCGCTCGAAGGCCAGCGCCGTGACGTCCTCGGCGGCGGCGCGGTCGCGAAGGAGGGTGGCCACGTAGGCGTAGACGTCGTCGCGACAGGAGCGGTAGAGCCGCTCGAAGCGCTCCCACGAGGAGGGGATCTCGGCGCTCGCCGGCGGGGCGGTGTCGATCACACCCCTACTACGCGCGCGCGCCCCGTTCATCACGTCACCGGGGCGAACAGCCTCGGGTCGTTGGTGATCACCGCGTGCACGCCCATCGCCTCCAGCGCGCGCAGGCGCGCGGGCTCGTCGACCGTCCACACGTACAGCTCGCCCCCGGCCGCCTGCACCCCCCGGACGAGCCGCGGGGTGACCAGCCGCCAGTGGGCCATCAGCGCGTCGCAGCGCCCGGCGCGGATCGCGCGGGCGGCCGCGGCGGGCAGCAGCGCGCGCAGGGCGAGCAGGCCGGCGAGGGCCGGGGCGCGCGTGCGCCAGGAGCGGAAGGGGTCGCGCTGGACCTTGGGCACCGTCCAGCCGAGCCGCAGGCGCGGCTCGTGCGCGCGGATCGCCTCCAGGCTGCGGCGGTACTGGGTCGAGATCAGCGTCCGCTCGACGAGGTCGAACCGGCGCAGCGCCTCCACCACCCGCGCCTCGTAGCCCGGGAGCTTGAGGTCGACGTCGAGCTCGACCCCGGCGAACGGCTCGGAGGCCAGGTGGGCGAGGCCCTCCTCCAGGGTGAGCGGGGTCCGCCGGGCGGCGTCGTGGTAGTCGTGGGCGAGCAGCAGCTCGCCGCCCTCGCGGCCGGGCAGGACGTCGAACTCGATCATGTCGACCCCCGCGGCCAGGGCGGCGTCGAAGCTCTCGAGGGTGTTGCCGGGGGCGATCAGGTCGGCGCCCTTGTGGCCGACCCGCCGCAGCCTCGGGGCGGGGGGGTCTGGCATCGCGGCCCCAGTATGTCGTGCGGGCCCCGCCCCCTCAGGCGCTCAGCGTCATCCGCCGCGGCCCCTCGCGGAACCCGAGCTCGATCAGCGCGGGGGCCAGGGGCGAGGCCATCGCCTCCTCGCCGTCCACCCGCTCGAGCGCCAGCCGCCCGATCCGGCCCCCGCGCGCCTGCTCGACCAGCGCCCGGAGCGCCGGGGCCACGCGCGGGTCCTCCGGGGCGACGAGCGTCTGCAGCGCCCGCCCGCCCCGCTCCAAGTAGAGGACCGGATCGCCCCCGCAGAGCACGACGTGGGCGCCCGCCACCCGCCGGGTCGTGCCGCGCCCGGGCCAGGCGAGAGACGCGCCGTACGGCTGCGCCGGATCGACCGCGGCCAGGACCAGCGGGCGCTCGTCGGCGTGCGGCTGGGCGCGCAGCCGCTCGACGGCCCCGGGAAGCGCGAACTGCGCGCCGCCCATGCCCTCGACGAAGTAGCCCCGCCGGGCGATGCCGAGCGTCTCGAGCGCGGCCAGCTCGGGGTAGAGCGCGGAGAACCCGCCGGCCAGGCCCTCGGCCATGACGTGCTCGCGGGTCAGCACCCCGTAGCGCTCGAGCAGCAGCTCGGCCAGCGCGCGCCGGCGCGCGGCCGGGTCGGCCTGCTCGCGCAGCAGCGGCGCGGTCAGCGACCAGCGCCCCTGAACCTGCGCCGCGCCGGGCCGCCGGCGGGCGGCGAAGCGGCGGCGTTGGCCGAGGTCGCGCTGGGCCCGGGCGAGGGTCAGCCGCGGCGCGCGCAGGGGGGCGAAGGCGTCGTTGGTCACCTCGCCCGCCCAGGCGAGGTCCCACAGCGCCGCCTGGAGCTCCTCGGGCGCCAGCTCGACGTCCACCAGCAGGTCGGCGAAGAAGCAGGCCCCGGCCGCCAGCCGCTCGCGCACCAGCTCGTGGGCGGGCCCCACGGGCGGCTCGCCGCGCACGGCGGGCGGCCCCAGGAGCGGCAGGTCCTCGCGGAAGTAGAGCGCCACGCGCCCCGAGCGGCGCCCCAGCGCGCCGCCGCCGACCCACACGATCTCCCCCGCCGCGCACAGCTGGTCCATCCAGGCGGGCGAGTAGGCGCCCACCCGGCGCGGCAGCACGTCGCGCTCCCACGCCTCGACGGGCAGGGGCAGCGCCTGCAGCGCGACGAGCGCCTCGCGCAGGCGGTCGACGCCGGCGCCCTGCGGCGGGTGGCGGTCGACGTTCTGCCAGGAGGGGAGCAGGCGGGCCAGCGCCCGGCGCGGGGTCGGCTCGACCTCCCGGCGCAGCACGGCCAGCGAGGCTCGCCGCAGCCGCCGCAGCACGTCCGGGTCGCACCACTCGCGGGTGGTGCCGCCGGGGCGCAGCTCGCCGCGGACGAGCGCCCCCTCGCGCTCGAGCTCGGCCAGCGGCCGATCCCACCCGCCGACGCCGTAGCGCGCCCGGAGCTGATCGGCCGTGAACGGGCCGTGGGTGGCCGCGTAGCGCCGCAGCAGCCGCGCCCGCGCGTCGGGGACGTCGCCCAGGAACGCCGCCGGCAGCCCTCCCGGTGGGGCGACGCCCAGCGCGTCGCGGTAGAGCCCGGCGTCGGCGGCGTCGATCCAGCGCTCCTCGCCGGCGAGCCGCACCGCGACCGCCCGGCGCTCTGCCAGAAGCTCACAGAGCATGCGACGGAAGTCCAAACCTTCGACCACGCGCAGCCGGCACTCCTCCTCATTCAGATCCCCCACCATCCGCAGCACGTCGTGCAGCCCGTCGCGCCCGGTCGCCCGCCGGGGCGGGGCGAGGCGCTGGAGCTCCTCCTCCACCGCGGCCAGGGCGCCGGGGTCGATCAGCTCCCGCAGCTCCTCCTGGCCCAGGAGCTCGCGCAGGAGGTCGCGGTCCAGCGAGAGCGCCGCCGCCCGGCGCTCGGCGTTCGGCGTGTCGCCCTCGTACATGTAGGTGGCCACGTAGTCGAACAGCAGCGAGGAGGCCAGCGGCGAGGCGGTCTCGGTCTCCACCTCCACGAGCGAGATCTCACGGCGGTGAAGGCGCGTGAGCAGCTCGCGCAGGCCGGGCAGGTCGAGCACGTCGCGCAGGCACTCCCGGTAGGTCTCCAGGACGATCGGGAAGTCCGGGTAGCCGCGCGCCACCTCAAGCAGCGACTGGGCCTTCAGCCGCTGCTGCCACAGCGGGGTCCGCCGGCCGGGGCGCGCGCGGGGGATGAGCAGCGCGCGGGCGGCGTTCTCGCGGAAGCGGGCGCCGAACAGCGCCGTGCCCGACAGCTCGGCCACCACCCGGTCCTCCAGCTCGTCGGGGTCGATCAGCGCCAGCTCGGCGTCCGGCGGGCGCTCGGCGTCGGGGAGGTGGACGACGATGCCGTCGTCTGACCAGATCGCGTCGGCCTCCAGCCCCAGCTCGTCGCGGATCCGCGCGCTCAGCGCCAGCCCCCAGGCGGCGTGGACGCGGCCGCCGAAGGGGGAGAGCACGCACAGCCGCCAGTCGCCGATCTCGTCGCGGAAGCGCTCGACGACCACGGTGAGGTCGGAGGGGACGACCCGGGTGGCGTCGCGCTGCTCGCGCAGCAGCTCGACCAGGTTGCGCGCTGCGCGCTCATCCAGGTCGTAGTCGCGCTCGAGCGCGGCGGGGTCCTGGTCGACCGCCCAGCGGGAGAAGGCGCCGATCGCCTCGCCGAGCTCCCTCGGACGCCCCAAGCCGTCGCCCTTCCAGAACGGGACCACGCCCGGCAGCCCCGGGGCGGGGGTCACGATCACGCGGTCGCGGGTGATCTCCTCGATCCGCCAGGTGCTCGCGCCGAGCAGGAAGGTCTGGCCCGGCCGGGCCTCGTAGACCATCTCCTCGTCGAGCTCGCCGACCCGGCGGCCGTCGGGCAGCGTCACCGCGTAGAGGCCGCGGTCGGGGATCGTGCCGGCGTTGGTGACCACGAGCTGGCGCGCGCCGGCGCGCGCGCGCAGGGTCCCGGCGGCGCGGTCCCAGACGATCCGGGGGCGCAGCTCGGCGAACTGGCTGGAGGGGTAGCGGCCGTCGAGCATGTCGAGCACGTTCTCGAAGGCGCCGCGGCTGAGCTCGGCGTAGGAGTGGGTGCGGGTCACCAGCTCGTAGAGCCACGGCACCGAGACGGGCTGATCCTCGTCCGCCGCGGCGGCGATCGCCACGATCTGCTGGGCGAGCACGTCGAGCGGGTTGCGCGGCACCACGGTGGCCTCGATCTTCCCCTCGCGCATGCGGCGGGCGACCACCGCCGCCTCCAGCAGGTCGGCCCTGAACTTGGGGAAGATCCGCCCGCGGCTGACCGCCTCGACCGAGTGGCCGGAGCGGCCGATCCGCTGCAGGCCGCGGGCCACCGACTTGGGCGACTCCACCTGGATGACCAGGTCGACCGCGCCCATGTCGATCCCCAGCTCGAGCGAGGAGGTGGCGACCAGGCACGGCAGCTCGCCCGCCTTGAGCAGCTCCTCCACCACGGTGCGCTCCTCGCGGGCCAGCGAGCCGTGATGGGCGCGGGCGAGCTCGCGCGGCGGCCGCCCGGCCTCCTCGTCCTCGCGCGCCGCCAGCTCGTTCAGGCGCAGGGCGAGCCGCTCGGCGGCCCGCCGGTTGTTGACGAACACGATCGTCGAGCGGTGGGCGCGCACCAGCGCCAGGAGCTCGGGGTAGATGGCGGGCCAGATCGAGCGGCGGGTGGCCTCGGCGCCGCCCGCCAGCAGGTCCAGCTCCGGGGCCGGCGTGCCGTCCGGCTCGGCCATCGAGTCGACCGGGACGTGGATCCTGAGGTCGAGCTGCTTGCGCACCCCAGTGTCGACGATCCGGCAGCGGCGGGAGGGCCCGACCAGGAAGCGGCCGACCTCCTCCAGCGGCCGCTGGGTGGCCGAGAGGCCGATGCGCTGCACCTCGCGGCCGGCGGCGTCGACGAGGCGCTCCAGCGTCAGGGCGAGGTGGGCCCCCCGCTTGGTCCCCGCCACCGCGTGGACCTCGTCCACGATGCACCACCGCGCGCCGGCGAACAGCCCCCGGGCGCGCGAGGTGAGCATCAGGTACAGCGACTCCGGGGTGGTGATGAGGATGTCGGGGGCGCGGCGGAGCATCGCCTGGCGCTCGCGCTGCGGCGTGTCGCCGGTGCGCACGGCGACGCTCAGCGGCGAGCCGATCCCGCGCAGCGGGACGCGGAGGTTGCGCTCCACGTCGTAGGAGAGGGCCTTGAGCGGGGAGACGTAGACCAGGCGGATGCCCGGCCCGGCCTCCTCGCGCGGCTCGGCGCTCAGCCGGTCGATCGCGTACAGGAAGGCGGCGAGCGTCTTGCCCGACCCGGTCGGCGCCGAGACGAGCACGTGCTCGCCGGAGGCGATCGCCGGCCAGGCCTGGAGCTGGGCCTCGGTCGGGGCGGCGAACGCGGCGGCGAACCAGACGCGGGTGCGGGGGGTGAAGTGCTCCAGGGCCACCCGGCCCAGCTTACGCCGCGGCGTCCCCGGCGCGGGGGAGCGCCGGGGCGACGCGGAGCAGGCGGGCCACCGGCCGCGGGAACCACCAGTTCCACCGCCCGAGCAGCGACACCAGGGCCGGCACCAGTAGGGCGCGGACGAGGGTCGCGTCCAGCAGGATGCCGACGCCCAGCCCGGTGGCGAGCACCTTGATGTCGGTGTTGGGGGCCGAGGCCAGCGAGGCGAAGGAGAGGAACAGGATCAGCGCCGCGCTGGTCACCAGGCGGCCGGTGCGGCCGAGCCCCTCGACGATCGCGCGGTCGGTCGAGCCGGTGCGGTCGTACTCCTCGCGCACGCGGGTGAGGATGAACACCTCGTAGTCCATCGAGAGCCCGAACAGGAACGCGAACACCATCAGCGGGATCCAGAAGGTGACCGCGCCGGTGGCGGGGATCCCGAACACCAGCGAGGAGCCGTGGCCCTGCTGCCAGAACCAGGTGATCACCCCGAAGGCGGCGGCCATCGAGACCAGGTTGAGCAGCACCGCCTTGACCGCGAGCACGACCGAGCGGAAGGCCCGGGTGAGCAGGGCGATCGTGAGCACCGCGATCACCGCGAACATGAGCGGGAAGCTGCCGAAGACCGCGTTCTGGTAGTCGAGCTCGATCGCGCCGTCGCCGGCCACCCCGATCACGCCCGGCGCCCCGGCCACGGCGGCGCGAACGGCGCGCACCGGCTGCAGCGAGCTGGCGTTGACCGTCTCGGTGCGGGGGATCGCCAGCAGGATGGTGGTCGCGGCGCGGGTGCTGTCGGGCGCGGTCGAGCGAGCCACGGTGGCGATGCCGGGCACCCGCTCGAGCCTGGCCTGCACGGCGGCGGCGCTCGGGGCGCGGGTGAGGACCTCGATCGGGGTCAGCACGCCGCTCGGCGCGCCCGCCTCAAGCAGCCGCTGGTAGGTGGCGTGGGCGGGGCCGGTGCGGGCGTAGGCGCTGGCAGCGGTCTCGCCGGTGGTGAGGCTGAACACCGGGATCACGAGGACGATCAGCACGGCCAGGGCAAGGCCGGCCGCCAGGCCGCGGCCCCGGACCACGCGGCGCGTCCACGCGGTCCAGCCGCGACTGGCGCGCGCCTCGTGGCGCAGGCGGGGCCAGTCGACGCGGGGGCCGATGCCGCCGAGCAGGGCGGGCAGGAGCGTCAGCGCCACCGCGGTGGAGACGAGCGGGATCAGCATCCCCCCGTAGCCGACGCTGCGCAGGCCGGGGACCGGCAGCACGATCAGCGAGAGCAGGCCGATCGCCACGGTCAGGCCGGAGAGGACCACCGCGCGCCCGGCGGTGGCCATCGCGGCCACGACCGCGTCGTGGTTCTCGCGGCCGTGGGCTCGCTCCTCGCGCCAGCGGGTGACGATCAGCAGCGAGTAGTCGATCGCCACCCCGAGCCCGACCAGCGAGACGAGGAAGAGGACGATGAACGAGACGTTGGCGAACGTCGTCACGCCGAGCACGACGAGCAGGGTGGTGAGGATCGAGCTGGCGGCGATGAGGAGCGGCACGAGGGCCAGCATCGACGCGAACACGAACGCCAGCACCGCGAGCGCGCCGCCGGCGCCGATCAGCGTCTCCACCAGCACCCCCGGCCCCTTGGACGTGCCGCCGCTGGCCAGCTGTTGAAGCCCGGTGAGCCCGACCTGCGTCCCCGCCGGCAGCGCCGACTGGAGGGCCCGCTCCACCCGCGGCGGGGCCTTGGGGGCGCCGAACGTCCGCTCCAGGGGGGTGAACAGCAGCGCGTAGGTCGACCGCCCGCCGCCGGCGAGGAAGCGCGGGTCGTGGGTGGAGCCGTAGTCGACGATCCGGGAGGACGGCACCGCGGCCCGGGCGCGGGCGAAGGCGCCGGCCAGCTGCACGCCGTCGCCGCGCACGCTGTGCCCGGGCGGAAGGGTGACGAGGATCACCGCCGGGTCGGTGTCGCCCCCGTTGCGTAGAGGCGGGTGATCTTCTTCGCCGTCTCGTAGCCGGGCTGGCCGGGGAGCGAGAAGTCGACCGAGAGCCGCTTTGAGACGTGACTCGCCCCGTAGATGCCCGCCGGGAGCAGGAGCAGCCAGACGAGCAGGACCCACCGGCGGTGAGCGAGCACGAAGCGGGCCAGGCTGGCGGTGGCGCCGGCGGGGGCGGGGGCGGTGGCGCCGGCGGGGGCGGGGGCGGTGGG